>Ga0123342_1010776_pt1 | contig 10304 bp, 4 predicted proteins | sample Turbeawhitnodule_FD_89960 | JGI IMG/M metagenome (GOLD analysis project Ga0123342, IMG submission 89960) | Root nodule microbial communities of legume samples collected from Mexico - Turtle bean Mexico white nodule | ecosystem: Host-associated > Plants > Roots > Nodule | place: Mexico: Nepantla...
GGCTGCTAGAATCATTTCTCCTAATCAATATGGATTTGTGCAGGGTAGACAAATTCAGGATTGCATTGGTATTGTTTCTGAAGCTATTAACATGCTTTCTAAAAAGGTTAGAAGAGGTAATGTGGCTTACAAAGTTGATATTCATAAAGCTTTTGACACTCTGAGTTTGAAGTTCTTATTATTAGTTTTAAAACGCTTTGGTTAAAATAACCTTTCATTGATATGATTGGTGACTTATTATTCCCTCAATAAAAAACTTTACACTAACATTTTTTTAAAAATTGAGTTCAACCGCATATATTTAAAATATAATACAATTTAAATACATTGACCATAACTTTTTTTTATCATCAAATTTAAATTAATATGCAGATTATATATTAAGTCATTGACGTTGATATTATCTAAATTTATTCTAATTTTAATTGAAAATTTAAGTATAGATCTAATATTGATAATACCTATTTTTTAAATTTGTATATAAAGATAAATATAAATATTTATATATATATATATATATATATATTTCGCCATTTTTTCTTTCATCTTCGTCCTCGTAATTTTTATTGTTTTAAATTAATAAAAATATCTTTAATTTATTAAGTAACCTAAAAAAATATTTTTATTATTATATTTTTTCTTTTATTGTCAATATTCACTATGTTTACTTAATTTTTCAAGGTAAATTTTCTCTTTTAATAATCTCGATGGCATTTTCTTTTCTTTAGGTGATTCATTTCAAAAATGGTGTATTATATTTAAAGAATAGTAAATATCAAATTATCAAATAAAATATTTTTTAAAACACAATTTAATATTTTTTAAAATTTAAATTTTTTATTTTATTTTTATTGTTTGAGAATTTCTCTATCAATTTCTGAGTGTAGAATCATGTTAGTTCTTTAATTTAAAAAACTTAATTCTGAATCATTCTTTTGTTACACAATTCTTCATTCTTCCTTCTAATAATAATAATACTAATAATAATAATAATAATAATAATAATTATTATTATTATTATTATTATTATTATTATTATTCAAGTTGTTTGATATTTATTAAGTCACTTAAATATCTAAAATATTTTTCTCTCAACATTTTTTAAAAAATAACAAATATTATAGTTATAAAATTTTAATTTTATGTAGTTGTGTGACAAATAACAGATATTATAGTTACATTATTTTAATTAAATGTAATTTTGACTTTTTTTACATTAAATTGTCAATAATATCATTTTTTTACTGTAGTTTTTATATTTTGTAAAAAACCTATTTAATTAATATTTAGTATAATATAAAAGAAAATGATTTTCTGCTCAACCAAGATGTGCAAAGAAGGGTATAATTTTTTCTTCCTATACAAGATACATATAGTCAAGCATGGGAGAGAGTAGAATTGGCGGCATGAAAACATTTGAAACACGTGATAATTAAGGAAATTTTCTCCGTATTTTTCATAAACCAAAATTTAGATATATATTTAAGTCCGAATTTATTACAGACTAATTTGATTTTGTTGTGTGAAATAAATACCCTTCACTAATAAAGCTTAATTATAATTTAATTATGATTTGTGGATATTCTGTTGAATATTATTTATTAATGATGTGTTTAAGTTTTTATTGATGTTGTGGGTAAAATATCTCAAGATACCAACATAACATTAATTAAGTAATATTTGGACATCTCATTCATTTTTACCGAGATGACAAATATTCATCATCTACTGGATATAATTATTATTATCATTCTTATTAAATATTGCAATAGATTATATATTAGCATCTAACCTATCATTTGACTACTATTCGAAAGTGAAAAATTATCCTTTTATAATTCAATCAATCCCAATTAAATCTATAATATATTTCTTCTTCTCTTAATATTCAAATTATCTATTCAAACATTTATGGTTGAAATCTTTTTTAAATAATGAAAGTATCTTATCCGTGTATAATTATGATGATTTGTACTTTTAATTGGGTTAGTTACTAAGCTTCTCTAACCAATTAAATTAATGGTATCGTAGTTGTTAAGAATAATTAATATGTAAGGAAGACAAATATTTGTGAATCAATCCAAATCTAAATATTTCAATCACATCTTAAATTTAAATCTATATTTTTTATAAAATTAATTTGAAATTTTATAAATCTATCCATATATTTAGATTGAAAAATCTAAATTCATTTTTATTATTAATACTCTTCTTTTATGTTTCTTGTTTCACACTTTCACATGATTCATCCATAAAAGAATGAGATGATTATTTTATTTCCTTGATGAGATTCGTTAAGAGATTTTTTTTCATGAATAATTGAATTTTGTTTTATAAATTATATTGATGGATAGATTTGTGTATGTTATTACTTAGATGTTACCAATAAATTTATGTACATCAATAATTATTAACAAATTTTACTGACAAATATAAAAATAAAAAAGTTATTACATTTTTTAATTATTGAAAAATAAATAATATAATAATAACAATATAGAGCAACATCAAATTCAAATTCTAAAAATGCCTGATTATTTTATTGAATAGTTCTTTACACATTTTTTTTTTTTTTTTAAGTAAAATACATCAAAATTCGATTAATATATCATCGACGATATATTTTTCCAGCTCTATCTAAATACAAATGACTCTCAATAAAATAGGGAGGATCTTCAAAAACTTCAACGCCTTCCTCAGGGCACAATGACAACCCATGTTTTGCAAGGCCATCAGCTGCTGAGTTTACCTCCCTGAACACGTGATTCCAATGAATCTTGTTAGCCGTCTTACTTATCTCAATGATTGAAGACATGTCATTTTGACTTTGACTTGTGTCGCCATTGCTTTGTTGGACTACAAGGCTAGTAATAATATCAATGGCAACTTTAGAATCACTTTCAACCATTAAGTTTTTGTATCCCTTGGAAATTGCTATTTCAATTCCAATCTTGATTGCCTCTAATTCAGCCATGAGTACAGAATAATTTTTCAAGCCACTAGAGAAACCAAAGATAAATTCTCCTCTCCAATCTCTTACAACCCCTCCTGCGCCTGCTTTGTTTCCGTGCATTGTAAATGCTCCATCACAGTTAATCTTGACAAATCCTTCAAAAGGTGGTGTCCACCAAATTAATCTTGAAGGTATTATATTGTCCTCCTATCAAATTTTTCCACATGTTAATATAAGTTAATAACTTAAAGGAGTTAAATGATACTTCATAATAACAATGTAAATTATATACCTTCACATCAATAGAAGTTCCCTCTGAAACAGACCAGGAATGTAAATTTCGACACTGATCACCATACATGCAATTACCATTTATCCAATATTTGCATGTAATTGATGATCTCAAACCAGTCTTAACCGCACTTGTTTTGGATGTCTTCTTATAAGGAAATCTTTGATGATCTCTATTACATCCTTCATTTCCGATAACGTGTTTCATCCTTGTTGCAACCTTGAATCCAAAAAATATAACATAAAATAAGTAAAGAGAAAGTTAGTCTCTACACTATTTTTATTTTTAATTTCTCAAAAAAATTCAAAGGACATTTTTTTAAATAAAATTCTCAAGAAATGAAAACAAAGAGTAAAGTACATATCATAATATTTTTCAAAGAAAAGTCATTTTCACCTCGCTATTGTCGAAAACGATATCGTTTTGAAGCTTCACGTCGCAGTGAAGCCCTTCCCCGGTGGACCTTGTGCATCGCCGCATGAAAGGCTCCGGGAGGTTTCCGCCGTGTTTCTTGACCTGATCGGCGAGGGAACCTCCGGCGGCCTGTTCGAGGAAGACGTTGTAGAACTCCTCGCTGTTTTCGACGGTGTGATCGTGACCGAAACAGTTGATGATGTAAGGGGAAGAGCCAAGACGATAGAGTATCTCCTTTTCGTGTTTTAGCAAACACGCGTTGTGGGAAACAGAGGATTTGACGGCAGCTGCAGAAGGGAAAAAAGTGGAGCCGCTTGCAGGCACGACGATGTTGACGGTGGCGAAGGCTCCATGGCCGAGTGAGTCTCCACAAACCCAGTTCATGTTTGGTATAGCAGTGTACGATGATTTGTGTTTTAAAGAACAAAGAACACAAAGGAGTTGTCTTTCCTTATAAAGAATGAAATCTTGTTATCGAAGAGTCAAGCATGGGAGAGAGTAAAATTGGCGGCATGAAAACATTTAAAACACGTGATAATTAAGGATATTTTCTCCGTGTTTTTCATAAATCAAAATTTAGATATATATTTAAGTCTGAATTTATTACAGACTAATATGATTTTGTTGTGTGAAATAAATACCCTTCACTAATAAAGTCTAATTATAATTTAATTATGATTTGTGGATATTCTGTTGAGTATTATTTATTAATGATGTGTTTAAGTTTTTATTGATGTTGTGGGTAAAATATGTCAAGATACCAACATAACATTAATTATGTAATATTTGGACATCTCAATAATTTTTACCGAGATGACAAATGTTCATCATATACTGGACATAATTATTTTTATCATTCTTATTAAATATTGCAATAGATTATATATTAGCATCTAACCTATCATTTGACTACTATTCGAAAGTGAAAAATTATCCTTTCATAATTCGATCAATCCCAATTAAATCTATAATAATATATTTCTTCTTCTCTAAATATTCAAATTATCTATTCAAACATTTATGGTTGAAATCTTTTTTAAATAATGAAAATATCTTATCCGTGTATAATTATGATGATTTGTACTTTTAATTGGGTTAGTTACTAAGCTTCTCTAAGCAATTAAATTAATGGTATCGTAGTTGTTAAGAATAATTAATATGTAAGGAAGTCAAATATTTGTGAATCAATCCAAATCTAAATATTTCAATTACATCTTAAATTTAAATCTATATTTTTTATAAAATTAATTTGAAATTTTATAAATCTAGCAAAATATTTAGATTGAAAAATCTAAATTATTTTTATTATTTATACTCTTCTTTTATGTTTCTTGTTTCACACTTTCACATGACCCATCCATAAAAGAATGGGATGATTATTTTATTTCCTGTAATGAGATTCGTTTTTAGATAAATTCACAAGAAAATTTGTTCCTTTAACATTATTTCACTTGTGTTATTTTAATTTCAATTATTATATTTTTTTATATTATATGTTCCATGATTAATCTTATATTATATCTTAAAACATTTTCAATCAAGTTTAAAATTAAGATAAAATTTATATCAAAGTGTATGTAAAAATATTTATATAAAATATATAATAAATTAAATATTTTAGTTTAAATTCTTTTTATTAATTTTTGACTAATACGTATTTATTAAGTTGGAAAATGTATTATTATTTAAAATGTTTGAGAAATTATAGATATTAAGTTTTATTTATTTATTTAGACCGTTAAGATTACCATCTAGTAAAAAATGTTATTTATTACGATAAAAAAAATTACAAAAAAAAGTTAAAGTTGTTTCGAAGAAAATATAGAGTCCTAATAAGATTCAATCCTTAATTCATCCATATAACAACAGCATAAAAAACAATAAAAATATAATCTTTCACAAAAATATAATTATTCTCAAACAAATTTAAAAGATTTGTAAAGCAGTTTCTTTGAATATAATTTTCCAAAATATATCTACAATTTGCCAAAGGTGGCGGAAGTAATCTTATCCTGTGCCTGCTTAATTCACAACTAATGAATTACAAAGAATCAAAGAATGTGATGAATTGTGTTGGTTAAACATAGAACCACCAACACTTCCAAGAACTTCACCTAACGCTCATCCACCCATCCGATTCTGACCAATTCTCCGGTCTCTTATCGGTAACAAGCTGCCGGATACGACTCTCCGGCGAACACGACCACCCAGACCACTCGTCGGAATACGGGGAAGACGGGAACGAAGCCGTTACGGTGGAAGCCCAGTGAGGAAAATCGAAGTGGGTACTTGGTGACGGCGGCGGTAACGGCTCATTAACTTTATCAAACGAAAATGAGTCAACTTTGACGAAAGGGTGTTTGAGAAGCATCTCAGCGCTCCACCTCTTCGTGGGATCCTTAACAAAGCACTTTCTCAAAAAGTCCTTCCCCTCTTCCGACAAATCTTCTGGAATCTTTGGTAATTCTTCTCCCACTCCAATCCGAATCAACAATGACCAAATACTCGATCCCGCGCCAACATCCCACGCCGGTTTTCCTGTCACCATCTCCACCACGGCGCATCCCAGGGCCCAAATATCTGCCGGCGGCTCATACTCATTGTCATTCACCGATTCCGGTGACATAAACAACGGCGTTCCCCTGCACTCGCACTTCCCCTGTTTCTCCCCCTTCTCCTTGGCGAGCCCGAAGTCTGCTATTTTCACCTCGCCGTTGTGGAAAACGAGAACGTTTTGAAGCTTCACGTCGCAGTGAACAAAACCGTGCTCGTGAATATGTCTCAGCCCTTCCACGATGGACCTTGTGCATCGCCGCACGAAAGGCTCCGGGAGGCTTCCGCCATGTTTCTTGACCTGATCGGCGAGGGAACCTCCGGCGGCCTGTTCGAGAAAGACGTTGTAGAACTCCTCGCCGTTCTCGACGGTGTGATCGTGACCGAAACAGTTGATGATGTAAGGGGAAGAGCCAAGGCGACAGAGTATCTCCTTTTCGTTTTTTAGCAAATCCGCGTTGTGGGAAACAGAGGATTTGACGGCGACTGGAGAAGGGAAAAAAGTGAAGCCGTTTGCAGGGACGACGATGTTGACGGTGGCGAAAGTTCCATGGCCGAGTGAGTCTCCACGAACCCAGTTCATGTTTGTTACGGCAGAGTACGATGATTTGTGTTTTAAAGAACAAAGAACACAAAGGATTGTCTTTCCTTATAAAGAATGAAATCTTGTTATTGAAGAGTCAAGCATGGAGGGAGTGAAATTGGCGGCAGGAAAACATTTTAAACACGTGATAATTAAGGATATTTTCTCAGCGTTTTTCATAAATCAAAATTTAGGTATATATTTTAGAAATATGTTTTATTAACAACATCTACCACTAACAAAGACTTGACACTGTGGTATTAATTGATGCGACAGACATGATATTTAGTGAGGATGTGACACTGACTCTATATTATAATACATGACTCATAGCACACGCCAAATTGGTTACCTGTGTGTAAGTGGTTACTTATATGACATTTATGGTCATCCACTCTTCATGAAAAAAAATCATTTTTTTTAATAAGAACCATATATTACATCGGTTAGAAGTTAGATGACTTAACCGGTGTAATAACCCTATCAAAAGTGGTTACCTAGCCACAAGTTCCTCCACATATACTGACACACGCAAAATTGGTTACCCGTGTGTCTGTAAGTGGTTACATACGTAACGTTTATGGACACCCACTCTTTCATAAAAAAAATCAATTTTTTTTAATAAAAACCATATATTACATCGGTTAAATGACTTAACTGATGTAATAACCCTACCAAAATTGGTTACCTAGCCACACGTTTATGACCCACCTACTCTTTATGAAAAAAAAATCATTTTTTTAATATGGGTCATATATTACATTGGTTAAATGACTTAACCGGTATAATATGGGTCATTCTGAGTAAAAAAAATATATTACACCGATTGTTATCAAAAATATATATTCTTTTTTACCTTATTTTGAAACTCGTGCTGCTCATTCCCGTGCAATCTCACCCTATCATGTCATTGCCAAGTTTGCAGCGTCAAATGTGTATTATATTATCAGAGGGTATCAATATATCATTGTCTCTATATTTTAAATATAAATTTATTAGAGACTAACCTTCTGAGATTGAAATACCTAATCGGAACTCAATTTGTAAGTAATGGAATTGTGTACCTTTTAACTTTGCCTCTCTTCATATTTATATTAGTTTTCTTGGACTTTTTAATGATAAGAATATCTGGAAATAAAACTTAATTATATCTTCAATTATAATTTATAGATATTTTATTTTATTTTATATTATTTGTTAATGATATATTTAAGTTTTTAGGGTAAAACATATAAAGATGCTGACATAATATTAACTATAAAAATATAAACATAATATTAAGTATCTGACATGTCGACATCTCAATTTTTTTTTATCAAAATAACAAATGTCTGTTATCTCCACCCTTAAATATAATTATCATTCTTATTAGATATTACAATATATTACATATTAGTAACTAACTTATCATTTGATTGCTCTTTGAAAACGAAAATATATATTTTTTTACCAATTAAATCCATAAAATATTCCTTCCTAACTCAATATTCGTATTATCTATTCAAATATTTATCATTGATTTTTTTTTTAAATAATGGAAATATCTTACGCATGTATAAAATCATGATGCTTTTTCTTTTCAAGAGAGATACTCTCATCTAGTTATTATTTTTACCCTTCACAATTATCTTGTCTTATTATATAGATACACATATTATATTAATCTCTTTTGAGATATGATATTTGTGTAATTTACGTATATATTGCACTAATTTATTTATATCTTTAAGAATAATGCGCAGGATTCGATAAAGTTAGAAAAATATTAGACAAGATATAAGGATTTTTATATGATTAGTTTGTATTGATATTTTCTTAAAATGTATTAGATTTTATTTTATCAAATCGCAATAAAATAGAATAATGTATATATATTGTTATATGAGTATAAAGATTAAGGATTCATTTTGTGTAACTGTATTAATTATGGGCCCTCACATGTAATTCATTGTGGAAAACTTACAAAATTGTACTTCATGTTGTTTGTTTTAACTTCTCACACGTTAAATGTTAGTTTTGAAGTAAATAAATATAAAATAGTGCATGATTTATATCATCGGGTCTTAAAAAAAAATTCTCTCCTTTAAAAGTAGCCAATTTTATTTTTTTAAGTTATGATATATAATTAACTCATACCACGACTTTACAACTATTTTATAATATGTATATTAAATAATGTTCATTATAATTATTGTATTATAGTTACCATACTTTATTTAATAAAAAATAATTGCTTCACTTTCATAATGATCCGATTTTTAAAATTTTCTAAAAAAAAATAAAATAAAAGTATATTAACTAGTGTTTTATTTGGTTAATTATAATCTAGTTTGTCCAACAGAAAAATTAGTTAGTATCTCACTTTCCAATAATAAGTTAGTGTTATTGAGACAAAAAAATTGTTAATTATATTAAAGTAGTTTATTTTATCATCTTTTAACTTGTAAGCTACTTCTGTTAACTTAATATTTTAAATTTATATCTTATTTTATTTTATTATCATTCTTATATTTTAATATATTTGTTTATTATTCTTGATTTTTTACCTATTAATTCCTATTTCATTTTTATGGAGGCAATTAATATTGAATTGATTTTAGTATTTGTTATACCACTTTTCATTTTATTTTTTAAAATTTAACATTCATGATGTGTGAAAATTATAAATAATTAGTGGACACAGAGCCTTTGTGTATCCGCATTTTTTATTTTTATCATTTATATATATTTATGTTTATTATTCTCATCAAGCACTTTTATCTATAATGCTTTTTTTTTCTTTTAATTTTCTATTCAATAAATAAAACTCTATGGTTTTTTGTTTTGGTATTTTCTTTAATAATTTTTTTATTATCATCATATAGTGCCAAATACATGCATACATCAATTAAAAAAAATTAAATTCACACATTGCATATCCATCTTCTATTTTATAATTGAAAAACAATACTTACTGATTGATTTCGTGGTTCTTGAATGATACTACAACTCCTGAAAACAAAAAAGACGTTTGATGGGATAAAAATAAGATGGATGGAAAAATATGCAATTGTGTAATTCTGTTAGTCTCCCTTTAAGATATAAAATTAAAACTGCTCACAAAAATATCTCTTGTCATATATTTGTAAAATAATGAAATAAAATAAAAATATAAGGATCAAATTGAAATAAAATAAAATGTCAGTTTAGGGAAATCCCCTATATATAGAATAGGTATAAAGTATAAATAACATATATTAAAGTTATATATACTTTAATATAATAAAAATCTGAAAACATAAAACAATTAAATTATAAAGTATATTTCATGTCCGGTCAAAGGAAGACTTTTGCTCAGGCTTTGAGAAATACATGTGACATTCCTTTGTCCCAACTACCTACCCCTTTATTAAGGGTGACATGATTGCTGTCCAGATTGATGAGGCAGATTACTTGGCTGGTCTTGAGGATTGCAAAACCCATCTCCATGGTCGGGTTATTCTATCTAAGGGGGATAAACCTCTCACACA
>Ga0123342_1010777_pt1 | contig 10303 bp, 5 predicted proteins | sample Turbeawhitnodule_FD_89960 | JGI IMG/M metagenome (GOLD analysis project Ga0123342, IMG submission 89960) | Root nodule microbial communities of legume samples collected from Mexico - Turtle bean Mexico white nodule | ecosystem: Host-associated > Plants > Roots > Nodule | place: Mexico: Nepantla...
CAAATTTAGAAACTAAATAATTGGTAGTTAAAACCTTGGTTGCTAATTAGATATCAATTTAGAAACTATTTAACAATAATAGAAACTAATTTAGAAACCAATTTTTTTTTAGTTTCTAAAATGCTCTCTAATTTAGTTACTATTGCAACTAATTATTTTGGTCTCTAAAAATTGGTTTCTATTTCATGATTTTCTTGTAATGTTTGTTATTCTATATAAATTCTTAACGTAATCAAATTTGTTACACCCACAAGATAAAATAATAAAAATTATACTTGCTCAGTATATAAGCGAAGTTACTTTTTATTCATATTTTACATGTTCAATAGATTTTAAATACATTGCCGTAGAATATATCTTCCAATTAATGTACTAATAAAAAAAAAGTAACGAGGTTTGAATTTTAGAAGTTAATAAAAAAATCACAAGGTAGATTTGGGTTGGCAAACTATGAAATTTAAAGTTAGAAATTCGCATGATATTGTTCTCAAAAAGAAATTTAAAATGTGACTCTTAAATAATAAATAAGTTCTATTATTTTTTATCAATAAGAAAAAATAAATAAATATGAATCATTTTAGGGTTGGTCCAACCCTATTACAAATCAAACCGAAAACAACCAACTACTCTTCTCAACCAAACTTAAACTACTAAACAAAGAAACATAACACCACACAAGTTGAGTTGATGTGAGTTGATTTTAGGATTTCACATTTTAATTGGTTGCTCTTGTTTATGATTTTGAGATTAGCAATTTAAAGTGAGAACCCTAAGAAGATTCCCACTGAACACGAACTTAACCAAGTGGTTAAGTAAGTGTGAAGGTTCACTTCAGAAGGATAAAGAGAAAAACACAAGAGCAAAAATTAAAGAGCATAAAATGAAGCAAGGAATGAAGAATATGACCGAATGGAAAAAGACACATAACATAATGAAGAAAGTAAAAGGCGAAATGGAAAGGAATGAAAAAGATGATATGAAGAAAGCTTATGGAGAATGGGGAAGATGAACACGCCACTTGGAGGGTGGGGAAACTCCAAGATAAGTGAATGAAGAGCCGCCACTTGAAATGCTCACACACTCAAGATAAGACCCAAAATTATTTAGGAGACAAAACTCACTAATCACTCAAGCAGAGTTTCTTTACTATATTCAAATCTATGTGAAAATACATGAGGCAAGACACCCTATTTATACGAAGGGGTGCCTTGGTGGGCAAGATGGCTGAAGGGTAGAAATGGCAAGGGAGAGGGGATGCCTAGGGTGTTGACCATGGTCAAACCCGCACCTTTAGGCATGGCTTCTAGAAGGTAGGTTAAAAACCCTAATTCTAGGTGCCTTGTCTTGAAAATGTGGGCTTGGTACAAGCTCATTTCGCTAAGTACACCCTCTTTTATGCTATGTGAACCTACTCTATCCTATTTTGCTATTTGGATCCCAAAAGTGAGCTCAAACTATTTACAAACATGTTTTTGTCTTTTAAGAAGACCATAAGAAAGAACAGTTGATGTTCTGATTTATGCCAAGTTATTCTTCTACTTGTATTCGTTTGATATTTGGTGGAGACTTGACTTGATTGCTAAGATGACTGTTCACAGTGTGAATTGTCTTTTGAGTCCTTGGCATCTTCTTGACTACTTGGATTGTATCACAAGCCTCATACTCAAACTAAAATCCTATAAAGTCAAGGGCTTTAAATCATAAACAAACACGTCAATAGGTCCAACTTTAAACACCAATCCAACCAGGAAAAACAAATGTGTCCAACTTTAGATGTAATCCAAGACTAGACCTTTAGTTGGACCAAAGAAAAAATTTCGAAATCATCTATCACTCTACCTTTAAAGATGAATTTATTGTTATGCCTCAAAATCTCACCCACAACTGCAATCTAGACACTTTTCCAAAAGACATTAGAAATATATCATATTATAACAATTCGTCTTTGAAAGTTTTCCTACACTTAATTTTTAAATATAGCATAGCAGATAAGATCAAATTTTTGAGACTAAATATATTAAATATTTAAACACAACATGAAAAAACAATTATCTCAAATTAAATCTCTTACACCAAACAAGAATAAGCAAGAATAAACAGCTTAAAAAAATGGATGCAAATACAGTAAAATTTATGGATCTTGTGTAATTTTATTTTGTTTTTACAAAGTTAAGTAAATTTTTAAAAAATTACAAAAATGAGTAAATTGTGTAAGAAACACTACTATAAAATTATTGAATAAAACTAATTTTAAAGATAAAAAATAATTATTTGCTATATTGATTAAACTATATACCATTACTAAAACAATTATTAGTATCTAAATTAGTTTTTATTATTAATAAATAGTTTATAAATTAGTATCTAATTAATTACCTAGATTTTAGCTACTAATTATTTAGATTCTAAAATTGATAACTAAAACCTTAATAACTAATTAAATATTAATTTAAAAATTATTTATTAATAATAGAACTAATTTAGATATGAATAATTTTTTATTTTATAAAATAGTATATAATTTAGTCAGCATAGTAATTAATTATTTTTTAATTTTAAAATTAACTTATATTTAATAGTTTTCTTATAGTGAAAAAAGGGATATTTTAGTTTAGTTTGAATAAGTAATCCATGATTTTCATTTATTTACTCCAAAAACCAACTTCTAATTCTTTTATTTTATTTTTTTTATATCGTTTTTCATTTTTATTTTTATTTTTAATTTTTTGGTTTTTCAATTTTTCTATGTTTTCAGTTTTTGTGAAATAACATAAATTATATTTAATTTTTTATGTTATTTATTTTTTAAATTGTGTATTTAATTATTTGTAATGGAATATAATTTAGATAAATTATTATTATAATTTAAACAAATATTTAGTTCGTTTAAGTAGTTAATTGATTTATTTTTTTAAAAAGTATTTAATTATTTATAATTGAATATAATTAAGATAATTAAGATAATTTATTATTGTAATTTAAATAAATATTTAATTATTTTAAGTAATTAATTTATTTATTATTTTAATTTAATAAAATATTTAATAATAACATAATAAAATTCAAAACCAAAAGAAATTGAAAAACAAAAAAAAATCATAAATCATACTTCAAGCACGACTTGAGTTAAAAAAAAAATAGAAATTATTTCTTGAAGGACAACTTCTAATTTGAAAAATAAAATTCATGAAATAAAATCGTTGCATTTAAACACCACTTCATTAAATTAAAATCATCATCTTTTATATGACTTAATGATTTTTATAATTGTTTTAAAATTTACCTATTTTAAAAAAACAAAATTACATTATATCAGTGATTTTTCCACAAACAAATATACCTTAATTTAATGGAAACAAGTTATATATGCTAAGAAAGAAAGAAAAAAAGTACAATCAATTTTCCTCTCTTGATGGTTTACAAACTACATATGTTGTTTCAAAATTTTAGGCTGATCCTAATGGGATGGAGGAGGATGTCAGTGATACTGGGGAGGAAATAGTTTGCACTAAAAGAAAATCAGGCAGACCACCTAAGGGGACTGGTAAATCCAAAAAAACTGCTAAGGCAGTTCTCTCTACAACGTCACAATAAAGGTCTCTTCATTTTTCTAGAATGTTAGAGGATTGTGAAACCACAAAATTGTGGAGATGTTGATTAGTTTATTTAATCTACATAAAGTTCTCCTGATTTAGCTTGTTGAACCTATGATGTCGTACATTGATGCTTTCAATGTCCTTTTCAAATCTGTTAATATGCATTTGGTGGCTACATTTCCTATTGTTAATAAAGTTGCTAAGCTTTGGTGTTTGTCGGTTCCTAATCTTGTCCAAAATTTCTTGGTCAATAATCAGTTTATTTTTGTAACTTGTCTTTCGCATGATAAATGTTTTAGCTTTGCATGTGTTTATGGTGCTAACACATACCTGGATAGATAGTTTTTGTGGAGGGATCTTAGTTCCTTCACATAGCTTTGGTGTATTGTAGGAGATTTTAATGGTGTGCTCTCGGCGGATGACTGTAAAGGGGGGTGGCTCCTAATCAGGTTTCTTGTAATGAATTCCTTGATTGGATTAATACTAATGATTTTTCTTGTATGTCTTTTACTAGATCTTGTTATACTTGGTGTAATGGAAGGAGACGGTTGCATATAATTCATATAAGGCTGGATAGGGCTTTATGTAATGGAGTGTGTCTGGATGAATGGGATTCTTGTACTTATCAGGTTCTTGTTAAAAATTGTTCTAATCATTTCCCTATTCTTGCTAGTAATTCTTTGAGGAAGGTTAACAATTTTCATTTCTTTTCTATGTGGCTTCAGGACACTTCATGTCTGAAGCTTATTCATGATTCTTGGGCTAATAAGGTTGTTGGTTGTCCTATGTTTATTTTGCAACATAAGTTAAAAAGATTGAAAATTGAGCTTCGACGAATAAAAATTCTTTTGGTAATGTTCACAATGCAGTTCTTCTTAAGCAAGGTCTACTCCTTGGTATTCAGCAAAACTTAGGGACTGTTAGTTTGTTTGATATTGATGGGCTTCTTTGTCAAGAAAAGATTGCTAAGGAGGAGTTTGATCATGCTCTTCATTGTCAATATTTTTTTTGGAAAGAAAGGGCTAAGATGTTATGGTTCAAAGATGGAGATCGAAATAGGGCTTTTTTCCATGTTGTGGTCAAAAGGAGAAGTAATTCTAGCGGGATTCATTGTCTACGGATTGATAATGGGGTTACTGGGGATTCTAAAATCATTGAGGATCATATTTTGGACTTTTATAAAAATCTTTATGTTGAGTCTATTTCTAATGTTCAAGATACAAGTAATGTGGAGGATTTTATTGGTTCTTATATTCCTGAGCTAGTTTCCTCTGAGGAGAATATGATGTTGATTAAAAGTTCTGATTTTTTGGAAATCAAGACTGTTGTTTTTAATCTTAATGGTAATAGTGCTCATGGTCCTTATGGTTTTGGTGGTGTGTTCTATCATTCTTTTTGGTGGTGGATTCTTCCTAAAATGAATAGTAATGTGGTATCTCTAATTCCTAAGATTCAGGGTGTTCACTCCATTAAAGATTACAGGCCAATTGTTGTTGCTAATTTCAAATTTAAGATTATTTCCAAGATACTAGCGGATAGGCTTGCACTTATGGCTGCTAGAATCATTTCTCCTAATCAATATGGGTTTGTGCGGGGTAGACAGATTCAGAATTGCATTGGTATTGCTTCTGAAGCTATTAACATGCTTTCTAAAAAGGTTAGAGGAGGTAATGTGGCTTACAAAGTTGATATTTATAAAGTCTCTAACACTCTGAGTTGGAAGTTCTTATTATTAGTTTTGACACGTTTTGCTTTTCACCCCTCGTTTGCTGGTTGGATTAGTACAATTCTCCATTCAGTTATGCTCTCTATTTGAATAAATGGAATGACAGTTTGGTGGGTTTTTTTCCTTGCAGTAGAGGTGTCAGACAAGGTGATCCTTTGTCTCCTTTACTTTTCTATCTTGTAGAGGAATTTCGTAGTAGAGGTATCTCTAAGCTTGTGAATGATAAGAAAAATTTACATATGGCTAGTTCACAAGGTTATCTCACTCCCTCTCATATTTTATATGTTGATGACATATTTGTTTTCTGTAGGGGTGATATTAAGTCTCTTAGAAATTTGAGTATTTTTCTTAAAACATATGGTGATTTTTTTGGTCAATATGTTAATAACTCTAAAAGTAGTTTTTTCACCATGGATAATTTTGCAAGATTTGTCACCAAAATTCAATGTATCCTTTCTTGTAGTCATTGTTGTTTGTCTTTCAATTATTTAGTAGTGCATATCTTTGTTGGTGTTCCAAAGTGTCGATTTCTTCAACCTTTGGTTGATAAAGTCAAATTGAAGCTAGCATTTTGGAAAGGTAAATATCTTAGCACGATGGATCGAATTCAGTTGGCCACTATGGTGATTATTGAATTTCTAGCTTAAGCTTTAATATGTATAAATGGCCTATTTCACTTATTAACCAAGTTGAGGAGTGGTTTCGAAATTTTATTTGGATTGGTGATATTCTGAAGAAAAAAAAAAAAGGCATAGTCACCGTGAATTGGGATACAATTTGTTCTCTTGAGAATGGAGGTTTGAAGATTATTAATCTTTGTCATGAAAATAATGCATATCTTCTTAAGCTTGCTTGGAACTTTGTTTATAGCAACAAGCCTTGATCTTTACTCTTGAAAGTCAGGGTTCTTAAATCAAAGTACGAGTTTAGAATGGTTTATAGATCCTCATCTTTTTGGCCTGGAATTAAGCAGTTTTATTCTACTATACTTGATTATACTTCTTAGATTGTTGGTACAAGTTCTTTTATTAATTTTTGGAATGATAAATGGTGTTCTACTACTTCTTTAACTAATATTGCAAGGTTATCTTATGGTACTAGCATTCCAGATACAGTCTCTCAGTTTTAGACAGGTTGTGATTGGAATATTCCCTTATCTTTACAGTATATGCCTCATTTTTTTAATCATATTATAATTAAGGAGGAACAGGATATTCCTAATTGGATTCTAGATAAGTCTGGTTGTTTCACTCTTAAATCGGCTAGGACTTTTTTCTTGGAACTAGGAGTTCCCTATGGTTAGGGTAAATTCATTTGGTCTTCATTTATTCCACCTTCCAAAACTCTAGTGCTCTGAAAAAAATTTCAGGGGCGGCTTCCTACAGATCAACATATTCATAATAAAGGTTTGCATATATGTTTTATGTGTACGCTTTGTGAAAAGCATGAGGAATCTATTCAACATTTATTTTTTGAATGTTCTAATGCTTTACATATTTGAAGTTGGGTTCGACAGATTTTTCTTACTTCTCATTTCTCAAATAAGGATGATCTTCTTTCTTTTATTAAGAGTGATGGTAGTCCTTTGGTTAAATTGATTAAGCTTGTTGTGATAACTTTTTCTATTTGAATGATATGGCGTATGAGGAATTATGCTAGATTTCAGGATAAGATTGAGGTTTCTGGGGCTATTTCGGTAATTGAAGATTTAACTTGTCTAGTGGGAAATTCGTCTAAAGCTTCAATGAAGAAAGATATATTGGATTCCAATGTGATTAATTTTTTTGGTATTAATACTCGTAGTGGTAAAATTCTTCGTCTTCTTCCTATTAAATGAGAGTTTTCTTCACCAAGCTAGATTAAAATTAACATTGATGGGGTTGCTAGGGGGTATCCTGGTCTTGCTACTTGTGGAGGTATTTTCTGTGAGAGTATGGGAGAGTTTATTGGTGCTTTATTTGCGTTTCTTAAAGTTTAGACGGCGATAGTTGTTGAGTTTTATGGAGTTATACATGCTATGGAGGAAGCTCAAAGATGGGGCTTACTAATGTCTGACTTGAATGTGATTTTTCCTTGGTTTGTGCTGCATTTACTGCTAGGACTAATGTTCCGTTTACTTGTTTTAATTATTGTGGGAAAATCAGATTTAGGGTTACTCATATTTTTCGTGAAGGGAATGCGTGTGCTGATAAGTTGGCTAATTTAGGATTTATTCATAAAGAATCATTTCATTGGTATAATAGGCTTCCATCTAGTTTGTTCTTAAAATTATTTATGAATAAGTATAATCTACATATGTATCGTTTTTGTTCATATATGGGTTTTGGTATAATCCCCATATTTTTGTATTTTCTTTCTTTTTTTCTTTTTTTTAATAATATTTTTTCATGTGATGGCAGATGATTGTTGTCACTTGAGGTGTCAGCCTAACTGAGATATCTAGTTGCATAATGATGCCTAACATGAAAGCAAAAAAAAAAATCATAATAAAAAGAAGGAGAATGTTTTTCAAGAATATTTCAATCGGTTTATAAAAGATAATATCCACCAAAAATTATAAAACAAAAGCAATTAAATTTGAACTTGAACTTTCTTCTTGACTTAGACTTTTTTGTATTGTTTGATGTAAAAAAAAAATTCTGAAAGTATTTTTTTTAAGTGATAGTTATGATGTGCTAAACCACATTGTTAATCAATAAATTAAAAGAAAACTAACAAAACTGCAAGTTACATAAGAAAGTGGGCTAAAATTCATGGAAAACAAAAAGTTATTTGTCATTCCATTTCTAATAAAGTCATAAGCGCTATAAAATTTAACAACACAATCCATTATATATATAAAAAAATTTACTATCAATTTCAAAATTGAGCAATTTATCAATACAAATGTTTTCTCTCTCAAAACCCGAGAACAATAAAAATTAAAAAATAAAACATATTGAATATTTTATACTGATTAGAGATAAGACTAACTTACAGTCAGATAATTTTCATCTTACAAGTTCATTAGGTAAGAATGAGTTCAATTTAAACTCACTTTTTAATATGATTTCATAACTCATCTTAATCAAATTTATTAAACATATTGGATCATCCTGATATCAAACCACATACTAATATATAATCTTACATTCAAGATGTTCATGCATTGATGTGAGAAAAGATATTGGAAAACTTATATAAACTAAATATAAGATCAATTTATGGTTTGTTGACGTATATCTATCTGTTTGGAAGGGAAGAGGTAATATATGTATATCATGTTTGGAGGTGAGGTATTTTGGTGGTGTTAGTGTTGTCTCGTGTGAGAAAAACTTTAACCTTTACTTCTAGTGGATCTCTAAAAACGCTGGTAGTAAGAGTTGACGGTTGAGATTAAGTATTTTGTGAAAACGGCTTTTTTTTTTAGCTTTTGCTTAAGTGGTAGATTTTTTTGTTTTGGGTGTCTACTCTTAGTACTATCATCTTAACCTACGTTGTGTTTAGCTGTAAATGGTAGAATTCATTTTTGTGTAGTTACTTGGGAGCTGCTGATAGTTGATAGGGTCATAATCATCTTATTGTTGAATGTTTTTTTGTTTGTTATGCAAGATTCATAACTTCTTGGGGGTGTAAAAGGTGTAAAGCATCCTAAAATACTCCATATTAATAAAAAAATCAATTTACAATATGTAGATAAGTAAAAACATCAAATTCAAAATTTAAATTCTTCTTCAATTTATAACAAAAAAAAAGTGTTTTTTTTATGCCATGAGTTTCAAAACAAATATGATTACAAAATACCCGTGAAAAAAGCCTCTAACTTTACCTAAACTTACTATCCCCACCCATATGAGTTATATATGTGTGAAAAACCTCATCCATTTAATTAAAATCGTAAAGAAGTTTAGTGGAAAAAAACTTTTTTTTCATATTTTATTTAAAAGCCTCAAGAAAATGGTTTGGATGCGAGACACGAGACATGACATTAATAAAGATAATTTGTAACCATAATTGCCTTAATAAGTTTTTAAGATTTGTAAAGACGATGTGGGTGATGCGCGTGGGGTTTGTTTTCTACGTAAGTTTTTATTCTATTTTCTATGAATATTAATTACATCTTATTTATTTTATAACATCCTCTGCAGATTCCTTTTCCGATTGATGAAAACATTGAAAAGTCTAATCGTGTATCAGATTTTCAGACATTGATCGAGGTGAATTTTTAATTGTTGCCCCCGAGACATACTTGCTCGGAATGCATCATTGCATTCTCCCTAATTAAATCTTTCTTTTCAAAGAATTTTTATTCTTTAAAAAGTTTGTTAATTAGTAGGTTACTTCTTTTTTTATGCTAAGTTTCCCATGTAAGATTATACATATAGATAAGCTATTTTTAATCATTTTCATTTCAAATGGCATTGATCAAAGATAATAATCGAGGGCAGTTTTACTCGATTAGCACTGTCAAAATTTAATAATCTTGCTGTTAAAAAAATATTAATTAACCACACATGTAATAATTTGACTCAGATATAAAAATTATTTTTGACAGATCCAATATTAAAACTATTTCTAATATACAGAACAAAGCAACAACTATAAAATTATTACAAATGCAACCCATTGTCAACACTCTTTATGAGAATTATAAATGTAAACATCCACATCTTGCAAATCTTAAAAAATCCTATTAAAATTATAAGTTTATGTTTTTTTATTTTTATTAAAATTCTAGTACCCATTTTTCATTTACAACATTTTGATTATACTTTTTTTAAAAAAAAATTGGTATGTAGAAAAAAAGAACATGATTTGCAATTATGGGATAAAAACAATTTCACGTTATAATATTTTCAAATAAGATGATGATTAAATATGATAAAAATATGACACATAAAAATATATTGGTATAAATAATTGTAATGACATTACTATATATATATATATATATATATATATATATATATATATATATATATATATATTTTATTTTTATATA
>Ga0123342_1010778_pt1 | contig 10303 bp, 3 predicted proteins | sample Turbeawhitnodule_FD_89960 | JGI IMG/M metagenome (GOLD analysis project Ga0123342, IMG submission 89960) | Root nodule microbial communities of legume samples collected from Mexico - Turtle bean Mexico white nodule | ecosystem: Host-associated > Plants > Roots > Nodule | place: Mexico: Nepantla...
ATATATATATATATATATATATATATATATATATATATATATATATATATATATATATATATATATATATTATAAAATCCATGCATAAATTACATTTTTTCTTCTCGAGATGAATTTATCATAAATAACTTGTAGAAATTTTGATATTTTAAGTTATTAGGATAGATGAGATGAAGTTTCAAAAAAAACTTTTAGTTATAGACCTTATTATATTTTCATTTAACACGTTACAATACATAATGTTTTGGTAAAATGGAAGAGGTAAACAAAAGAAAAAGAAAATCAAAGCAATGGCATGTGAAATGTTCATTTATGTATTCTCCTAAAAAAAAAAGTCATAAAGTGCTGACATGATATGCTCTTTACTAGAAGAATAAAAATATATATGAAGTAAATAAAGTTTAAGTTGTTCTATAATGACTTTAATTTAATCATAAAACCTATAGAAATGTAAGAATGCGAACTATGATATATATAAACAAATAGTCACAATTCAAAATCTTTATTCAACTGTCATTCATTGTTCTTATTTGGTAGTTGTAGTAGAAATTAATTACTTTTAGATTCAAATTTATATACCCTTGGTATTAATGAGTGTACTGAATAGGAATGATCGGGACTTCGATCTAAGCATTTGGTTGTGGTCAATTCAACTTTGGGCCCAAAAACAGGTCATGGGCTCGGCCTAGTTTTAATGGTAAGCTTGATAAAAGAGCAAAAAATATTAAGTTTGGTTATAAGGCATGTGTTAGTTATGTATATATGTGAATATAAAGTTGTTAGTTAAGTATATATGTGCATATAAAGTTGCTAGTTAAGTATATATGTGCATATAAAGTTGTTAGTTAAGGATATATGTGAATATAAAAGCTATTAGTTAATGAATATATATTAATGAATATATAAGTTGTTAATTAAATGTAAGTCAAAGTTGTTGGGAATTAAATAGTTAGCACCCGAGAGTGATGGTGCACATGTAAAACAAAATGTTTTTATGTTATTAGCACCCGAAGATAAGAGAGGAGCATGTGAATAGGTGATTTTTCTGTTATGATTAACTGTTTTTTATTGAGATTATATTCTCGCTAGTGAAAGTTGTTGAAGGGATATCTATAAAAGGGGTTTGAGTTCCCCGGAAAAGATATGTTGTTTATGAGTACTAGAGATTGAAACTAATTATTATTTTGTATGCTCTCACTGACTTAGATTGTCGGAGTGTGATCAATAGGTAGAACCTTCTCTGTCTCAACGAAGCGTTGTTCTAGTGCGCCAAGAGGAGACAAACCAAAAGTGGAGCTTGTCCATCCAGTCAACCCGATGTCAACCAGAGAGAACAATGACTAATGAAACTAACTCGTTCTGAAGATGTAGACTCATGACTCTTTTATATCCACTAATAAGTTGTAGACTCATGACACTTAGTTGACACCCAATTTGAAGAAGTTTTCTTTCAATTTTTTGTCCATTTGAATTTAATCAAGCTTATAAACATAGTGTTTGCCCAAAGCTACATATCAGTGAAGTGATGGAGTGGCTTAAGTCACCACAGGTCTTTTAGTTATCATGTTTGTGATTAGGTCCATGTTTAGCTAGGGAATTTATAACTAGAATAATAATGCAAAGTAATAGATCAACTTATGAAGAGTGTTTCAAACTGAATTACCTTAAAGAGTTATTTGTAAGTTGTTTCATAGAGGTAGGAGTTGCACTATTGCTCGAGATATCACAATATTGGAAAAAAATAAGATCACACGTGAAAATTTCGTTGGATTCCCTACATTTATGTTCTGTATTGAATTGTATATGTTGTAACAAAGTTTCCTATTTGTTGAGGAAAATCTAGTGAACCTAAAATTTTCTTAAGAATAAGATTCACGTGCATGAATTAGACATATTTTATATGTAGTACATTCAACATATTGGATAAAACTTCATGAAACATTTAAATAGTATAACACTAAAAATGCTTTGTAAATAGGGTAAACAACATACTTTTAACATTATATATATATATACCTTTTTTTACTTTAATTTCCTTATTTTATATAAAACGTATGCAATGACTAAGCCCTAATTCAATTACTATAACATAATAAGAGACGTGAATCCAAAAGCAACACATTAGGTTGATGAGATTCCAAGGAGTAAAGGACACTTGTATGGGATGAATAACGATGTTAAGAAAACATGACGATAAACCTAGATAAATCCATTAATTTAGTTATGAAAATAACTAAAAATCTTTCATGGTCATTGTTACATTTATTAGGTTAACAAATTTTTTATTAAGAAAGGAAGAAAGGTGACCACAATGAAAAATGTTGTTCATGTCTATTCTAAAGTTGCAACAAAGACATTAGAAGATGCTCAATTAAAGAAAAATATTCGAAAAGTGCTTGAATTTAATCAAGCTCACATTAAATATTGGTGGAGGAGATAATCAAAACAAGAGGGGTTCAACTAGCTAAAAAAAAATCATTGCGAGACTGGACAAATTGTAGTGCATTTCAAAAACTTCACTTATCATGTTTGCATATGCAAACACATCCACCATGACTTTGACATGTTCATCAACCTATACAAGTTGGATGAAGTTATGAAAGTCTCTGATAATTTGTTTATGAAATTGAGACATGAAGAATAATGGCCAAAACATGAGGGCCCACATGTGCCCCAATCTTCAAACTATAAGAAGTTTCATGGGTTGCTCAACATCCTCTAGAATCAAGGTTGAAATGAACATTAAGGAACAAAATTAGACCAAAACGTTATTCATATTGTTAAACACCCAACCATATATGAAATAGTTGTCCCAACCGTTCTAACTTTAGGCTCAAGTTCTAACAATTAACATTACATTAGATTCAACCGTGTATTTTTTTAACTTGTAATGAAAGTAATAAAGATTTTATTTTGGTACTTTACACTATTTTTTACTTACTTTTTTTTTCTTTATAGTGAACAACCAATTTAGAAAAAAAATGAAATCTTTCATTTTCAGAAATATTAGCATCAAGTAACTTGAGTGTAAAATCTTGGCAACAAAGAACAACTCACGATCTACAAATATTACATACATTTACCTAAATATTTTTGAACAAAAAATGGTACCATTAAATTCATTAGTAGAAAACTACAAAAAACAATCAAGGTTCACATAAATTAACTCTAGTATTATACCAAATAAATTGCAACATATTCTCCATGTCACCATCCACATGTCATACACATAAGAGTCACCTAAATTCACATCTTAGATATGTGCATTGTGTTTAATTCACATATTGAACACATGACAACCACTTCAATCTACATTTTTGATAACTGACATTTACCTCGATCTCCATGCTCAAAATAGACAATGTCATTGACATTATCAATAATAATAATTTTTTAAAATAAATTTATCTAATTGTCCAGATCTTATTATCATTAATAATTAATTATATTTAATAAAGGTACGTAACAAAATATTCATATTAACTAGATTTATTAATTTATTTAAACTAAAATATAAATTTATATTTAAAATATTAGAATTTTTTTTTATTAACGTTCAATGTTTAATTTTAAAAAAATCATTATATTAAATTTCATATTTTTCAATACATAAATTGGACTCACTTAAACAATTTAAAAAAAAAACATATTTATAAATACGATATAAAATTCATTTTAATACATTTACCCTTATATTTATATTTCAAATTTTATCTTTATTTTAATCCTTATCATTTTAATGATAAAATATAAAATATTAATATTAAAAATAAAATTATACAAAAATACAACATATAACAATTCCTTTCAAATTTTAATTTTCAAAAAAATTCCTCCCAATCAAATAAGTTAATAAATTATATTCAACAAATTTTTATCTTAATTATATTTTAAAAATTAAATAAAATAGTAATTAAATTATAATTATTTTAGAAATATATTTTAACACTTATTCCAATCTTAATTTTAATTTATTTATTAAATTCAAAAACATTTATTAAACTTAAGAAAATTATATATGTTTCATTAATTAATTATTGAAAGAAATTTGGAAAAATTATATTTTATTTTTTTTCCAACTTTTGATTTAAAAAAAATAGAAAACAGGCTAAAATTTGATTTCTCATAACCGAACTGTGAGCGCGACTCTATATATACATAAATATACATGGAGACTAAAATTCTATTTTTCATATACTGGATTTTGATTGGGCCATTGCACTCTGCATCCCATATAATTGATCTTTCACTCCATAAAAAATAAATTTCTAATTCTACTCTTCATATTCAATTTTTTATAAACTGAATTTTGATTGGACCATTGTATTTTGCATCCTCATATAATTGAATTTTGATTTTACCATTGCATTTTGCATCCTCATATAATTGATGTTGCAAGTCCATAAAAAATGAATTTTCAATTTTATTCATGTATTTTGGATTATGTCTGAAATTTATTTTCAGATAAAAAATGCATACAAAACTTCAAAATTCTAGAACCTACTCAGATTATCACACAATCCAAAAAAAGAAAAGAGTTGCTTTATAAATCTGAAGTGAGATGTTTTCAACATTTTACAAGGGATGCACCTTCAAATCATGGGGTGCAGAATGTAATGGCCTTCTGGCTGTAGGAAGTAAATTGTGTCTCTAAGTAATTGAATTTTCTTCCTCCACAATTTTTAAATTCTAAAATTACTCTTTGACAAAAAGGTGTACGACTTTTTTTTGTTTTTAAATTGTATTGTCCGTATATCTTTCAAACTTTAAAATTTGGAATATAAGTATTCTAAATTCTAAAAATTGAAAAGTATTTTCAAACTTAAAAGATACATTTTAAATTCTAGAATTTGAAATATAATTTTATTTTTTGAATTTTTATTTTTAGAGTTTAAAATTTTAGAATCTGAAAGAAAAAAGAAGAGGGATCAATGAAAAAGATGAAGAAAAGCACAAAGTTGTCATTTCACGTCTTCTGTAAATATGCAAGATGAAAACATAGAGGAGCAGAAAGAAATTGCCTTACCTCAATCTAAGTTTAATCTCCCACTGCAAGTCTTGGGCCTTCATCAGTTTATAGTTTGTCTGATTCTCCCTGCACCATATCATTTATGATCTACACCCAACACATTTATGTGAAATGTCCATTTTATCCTTAATAATTTTAAATTTTTGTCTTTTGGATATTCATATCTGTAAGTCAAATTACAAAGTTCCGGATATACAAATTTAGAACTAATATGTCACTTCTGGATTTCACCATCCAGAAACTTATTTAGACAGTATAAATGACCTTCCGGATGTCAAGATCCATAAGCAAACATAAATGAGTTATGGATCTCAATCCTCAACATCATTTACAACACACCATTTTGGATATGAAAATTCAAAACTCATTACTCACTTCCGAATATGACCATCCAGAAGCTTAAATAAAATATAAAAATGACCTTCCGGATTTCGAAATCCAGAATGTATTCCAAATATTGAAATCCGTAAGTAAATGTGTGAAAATAGCATAATGGAGTTTTAAAATTTTCGTTGGGTGCGAGTCAAAATTAATTGGGTGCAGGAAGTAATTGCCTTATACTTTTTATTATTATTGGGCTTTCGTTGCCACCAATTGCATTTTGTACTTTCCATATTTTATTTACGCACCTCCCATCACGGTGTAATTGCAAAATTAACTTTTCAAAAAATTTAAATCTTTTAGAAAAAGTTTTAGGGAATGTGTAATACCAACAATTTGCTGGATCTCTCGGAAAAGAACAAAATAAGATTGCACTCAAAATAGCAAATCAAGCTAAGTATTTGTAGTGGAGGTAAAACCCTAAATCAAAGAAAACACACAAAACGACATTTAATGCAAAATCAAAATAATTTCAAAAAAATTTATTGACATATTTCGTCATATTAGACATAACGCTTTTCTGAAAAGGTAAAAACTTTATGTCTGGGGCTAGTGTACCAGTAGGATCGAGAGATGTGACTGAGAGGTCATACCGAGAATTACATATATATAAAAAAGATAAAATAAACATTGTAGTAAGGCCCAAGTTATTAAAGGTCCAGATTAATGGGTGTGCATAAAGTAATAAAGAGGTGCAGAAAGAAAGGCCCAAATAAGGTATAAGTCCTACAAGAAAATTCTATAAATAGAGGATCAATCCAAGAGATAAGATAGAGTGAATTTTATCTGATAAATGTAAATTTGTTTCTTACTTTGGCATCTAAGCGTCTTGCAGGTACACACACCCATTCGTGAGAACAGAAACCGGAAATCCAATCTGGAGAGAAGCCGAAAGTCCAATAACTGATAGATCAGTGGAAGAAGTCTTTTGTCAACTTGTTTGAGTGTTCTCGGTCCCTTTTGCAAGAATAAAATGTATTAAAAAAAAACTTACGCATTACAAATCCCTAAAGCACACCTGAAAAATAAATTTTAGAGCAAGGATTTCAAATATTTGGAAAAATTGAAATGTATAATCTAGAATTAACGTTTCTGAAAACATATCACAAGGATTATTCAGGAACACCCCCACAATACAATTTTTTGTTACATAATAATGTTTCTAAAATAATTTTAAAATATTTTGAAATATTTATTCTAGAAACATAAGAATATGAAACATTGCAGAATATCCTTTCCGAACAACTCTTTAAAAGCTTCTAGAAAGCTTCTTCTAGAATGACATTGTGAGTTATTCTAGTGTTTCGGGACAATGTATTTTGACTTCGTTGTTTGGCTCGAATATATGAAGGTTTGTTAGCATATCAGAGTTCTCCACTAATCTTCAATATATGTTGATAATATATTGTATGTCAAAAAATACCTCATAATCATATTAAATTCATTGGTATTTGGCTAAAGAAAAATGTTTAAACAATATCGTGTATTTTTTATTCTCATCATGAACACATTTCAACTTCCAATAGAAAAAAAAAATGAAAATATTTATAATAAAAAAATTGTTTTTTTTTTCATTCTCTTATAATCTACTCACTCATGATTCACTACTCATTTAAATGAGAGATAATCTTTAAAAAATTATTATTCTTTATTAAATATTATAAAAAATATAGTTTTTATATTCATTCAACGCTGGCCAAGTGTTTATATGTTTTATATAATTTAATATTTTATATGTTATGTTTATCTATCCACAATTACATCTTTTATCATATATTATATATTGATATACTTTTTAAGTATATTTATATAGAAAATATAATAATTCCAATATCTTGAATTGTGACATATTTCATTGAATTTCATATATCCAAAATATTCTTCTACTTAGTAATTCTTGAATGAAGGTTGATACTAAAATCTTGAACTACCTAAACTCTTAACAAGAATATAACCTTTTGAGACTTTAATGTGTGTGCTGATAAGTTGACTAATTTAGGATTTATTAATAGAGAATCATTTCATTGGTATAATAGGCTTCAATCTAGTTTGTTCTTAGAATTCTTTATGAATAGGTATAGTCTACCTATATATCGTTTTTGTTAACATGAGTTTTGGCCTAATTCTCTCATATTTTTTTATTTTCTTTCTTTTTTCTTTTTTTAATAATACTTTTTTCATGTAATGGTAGATGAATGTTGTTACTTGAGGTGTCAGCCTAACTGAGATGTCAAGTTGTATAGTGATGCATTTTTATAAAAAATAAATAAAAGTTCTTACAATTATTATATTTGTCTAATAACTAACAATTGGGAATGAGTTTTCGTAAGTTTTTAAAAAGCTCTCTAAAAGGGGAATTACCAAAGTTTTTAAAAAGAGCATTTTGAAATAAATATTTTAAAATATAATCTAAATTATTCTGAAAATGTCATTCCATATTGTTGTTTTAAAATTTATTTCTAAGAACACTCTCATAATATATAATTCAAGAGATTTTTATTACATTTAAAAAATATTTTCTTGAAAACTATAAAGATTTTAAAACATTCATTTTATTATTACACTATATCAAGAAAGTGCATGAAAGAATATCACTTACATAAAATCAATTACCCTATCATTATTACTATTTATTGGTCACATATTACACCAACTAGAACGTGCGTGGTGCACCTCATTCGAAATATAATCATTAAGTATATCCAATGTAGCATTTAGTTTTTTAGTACACATTTTCTGTACACTAGTGTAAAAAGTTTTTTTTACACTACATTAAAGAAAGACGCTTTTATAGCTAGACGTTGTCCTTCAAAATGCGGTGAGATTAAATTATTCTATAAAGGCGGCTATGAGGTAAAGTTGTCTTCTTACAACAAAGTCGTCCTTATAAAGTTTTTTTTACCCTAACTCATATCACGACAGTTACTCTTTTTCATATTTCCTTTGTCTTGTCGCTTCGTTCTCCTCTTCTTCTCTATGTTTCTTCTTCGTTTTCCTCGAGCCATTGTCTTCTTCATGTCATTGGATAAGTTTCTTTCGAGCTCTCTACTTCTTTTTCATCATTGTTTTTTTTTTTGTTTATCTTATTTGTTTGTCATTGTTGTGAAGGTCACCATTCCTACTATTTCGTTGTCTTTAACACTGTTCTTTGGATTTTCCTTGTGCCCCCATTTGCTCCGTTGCTGCTGCCGCCTGTCGTTGCTGCTGCCATTGCCACAGCTCTTCACCACTACTGTTGTCTTCACGCACAAGGTTGGTGGTGTTTTAAATTTTTAGGGTTTAGGGTTTAGATATAGATAGGAATATAGACAAAGATATATGTTATTAGTGTTTGTAATACACTTTTATCAATATATATAATTTGATTATCTGAATTTATGTATTTGTCTGACTGAGTTATAATTGAAATAGTTTAATTTAGATGAGAATTAACATTAAACAGAATGTACTAAAAAAAATTACCATCTACAAAGACGATTATTTACCATAGCCGTCTTCTTAAATGCTCCGCAATGGTTTATAAGGGCAGCTAAGACAAATAGTCGCCCTCTTTGTTTGAATCTAAGAAGAAGACTAAATAGCCTCCTTCTTTGCTTTGGGACATAAGACTATACGTTGATTAAAGGCGGCTAGAAAACCTCCATTTTACCGTTAAAATAGTTGTCGTTTTTAACCTTTTTAAACCAGTAATATCCTTTAATATCACGTATGATATAAGAATTTTATATATGTTTTCTGCAATAGAAAAATTTAACTTGGATTATTAACTTCTTGATTCTCCATTTTTATACTTAGTGTTTGAGTGCAAACTTGTTATTATGAAATACTAGTTATACATTTTACATTCACAACTATTTCTCTAATAAAAATAAAAACAAAAACAAATTTTTAATTTTTTATCAATAATAAAAAATTATATATAAAAACGTTTTAAATACTATAACCCTTATACAAACAAGTTATATACGATAGGAGATAATAAGTTATACTCTTCTCTTTCTAGAATATATCTCTCTATAACATAACGTGTTCTAGCTTGATAATTCATCATTTCTAGTAACAAAACAACTCACACTTACCCAACAAGACATTTAAACACATGTTGACAATATTGAATGTCTTTAATCTTTTCCTTCTTTGATTTGAGTTCATATTCCAAAGATATGTATAGTAGTTGTTGAGGTTGATTATCCTTTTCAAGTCTCCGTCATAGAATAATTCATGCATCATGCAACAATCTCCTCTTTGGTAATTGTCTCATTATGAACCAAACTCTTTGATGAGGGATCGACCCATTTGACCTACGCCATGGGATACTTATGTAGTCTACAAAGATCTTCTCTCGAATAATTGCCCCACAGAGAATTGAACTTATGACTTTGACTCTAATACTAATTGTTGGATCAAGCGCTTATTATTAGGCCAAAAGTTAGAGTTGCAAGTTAGGATGCAACTTTTTCTACTTAAGAGCATAACAAATCAATTATCATGATCTAACTCCATCTTACAAGACCCCTTAGAATGTAGAAGGCTCATTGGAAGATTGATTTACCTTAACAATGCTAGACCTATTATATCAAATGTCATCCAGAAACTCAGCCAATATGTTTCTTGCTCTAATGATATTCACAAACAAGTTATTTATCGCATTCTTCGCTACATAAAATCCACTTTAGGAAAGAGTATACAAGCCTTCAATGAATCTGATTGGATTGGTTACAAAAACTTTATGCAATCTACCACTGGATATTTGATCTGCATAGGTAGTTCTTGTTGAACCAAGTGGTGTTCAAGCTTTGAAGAATCCAAACCCTTTGAAGGATGTTGAAGCCTTGGTTGAGCTTGCTGTTGCTGTGCTGTTTTAGTTAGGATCTGGGGTAGATTGTGTATGTA
>Ga0123342_1010779_pt1 | contig 10303 bp, 8 predicted proteins | sample Turbeawhitnodule_FD_89960 | JGI IMG/M metagenome (GOLD analysis project Ga0123342, IMG submission 89960) | Root nodule microbial communities of legume samples collected from Mexico - Turtle bean Mexico white nodule | ecosystem: Host-associated > Plants > Roots > Nodule | place: Mexico: Nepantla...
CGATCTCTAATCACTTGGTCGCCTGGGTTCACATCTGGCGACTTCATCTTCAACTCGGTGACCGCCGGTTTAGGTATGCTGGAGACCGGAGCACGCCAACTTAATAACTGGCGACTACGCGAACCCCCCGACTTCCTTCCCTTTTGCCAGCCAGGTGTCCCATCCAACACGCCTATATAATAGCTCGACGCCACGCCATTACTCCCGACTACCAGGTCGGTACAGTTAGCACATCGGAAGGGACGAGGAGGAGTCATCAGTCGCTAATGCAAGAGACAGTGAAAACACCCAGAATAAGCAGGTACCCAGTCGATGGGGAAATAACGCCACAAGTTTACCAGGTTGAATCAAGAGAAAACTGGATGACGGCCTACCAGCGCTACTTAGCCAATGAAGTACTCCCGTTAGAACCTGCAGAAGCTCAAAAAATCAAGAAAAAATCGAGCAAGTACGCCTTGATCTATGGGAAACTGTTCAGGCACGGATTCATCCATCCTATACTGGTATGCGTAGACGGTGAACAATGCATGCGCATCATGGCAGAGCTACACGAAGGGAAATGCGGTAGCCACATCAACGACCGATCTCTCTCGTCAAAGGCCATTCGTGCAGGGTATTACTGGTCAACCATGAGGGAAGATTGCACGAGATACACCCAACGGTGCAAGCAGTGCCAATAACATGTTGATTGGCACAAGGCGCCCCGGGAGAAGTTGAGATCAATCTATAGCCCATGGCCATTTCATACCTGGGGAATCGATATTCTGGGGCCTTTCCCATTGACAGTACGGCAGATGAAGTACCTTGTGGTTGGCATAGAGTATTTCACGAAGTGGATCGAGGCTGAGCCAGTCGCACAAATCATAACCCATAAAATCTAGCTCTTCGTATGGAAAAACATAGTGTGCCGCTTCAGAATCCCGAAGAGGTTGGTATCTAATAATGATACCCAGTTTGCAAGCCAGTAATTGGGCAAACTATGTATAGAGCTAGGAGTGAAACAGGTGTTCGCGTTAGTAGAACACCCCTAGAGGAATGGACAGATCGAGTCGGCCAATCGAGTTCTGCTCAGAGGTCTGAAGAGAAGGTTAGACAAAGCCAAGGGGACCTAGGCGGAAGAAGTCCCTAGGATCGTGTGGGCCTACCACACTACTCCCCAATCCACAACCAGTGAAACACCCTTCAGCTTGGTGTATGGTTCAGGTGCAATGATTCCAGTGGAAATCCAGGAGAACTCACCGCGCTTCCAAAACTTTGTTGTTAAAGAATCCAACAAAGAGGGAAAAGTGAACCTGGACCTACTGGATAAAGTGAGAGAGGAGGCAAGGATTAAGGCTGAAGCCTTGAAAAGGAGGGTGGAGTACAAGTACAACTCCAAGCTGAGACCTCGGCAGTTCCAGGTTGCCGACCTGGTGATGCGGAAGGCCCATCCATACTAGTTAGAAAACAAGCTATCTCCCAAATGGATCGGTTCGTTCAGAGTAACGGAGGCCCTTGGGAATGGAGCATACAGGCTCGAAACATTGGAGGGTGGCGCGATCCCTCGTACTTGGAACGCGACCAACCTGAAGTTTTATTTTAGTTAATTTTTGCATTGTACATGTTTAAGGGGGCACTATTTTTCCCTCACAAGGGTTTTTTAAAGAGGTCACCCGAATAAAATTCCAGTTTTTCAATTAAGAAATGTGCATTGCAGTTAAATGAACCTCTCCCTTGTAGTGATTAAGCCAAGAGCGGAAGTAGTATGGTTCCTCAATGAACCTCCCTCTTGGGTGAGTTCACCAAGGCCGAATGGTTCGACAGTTAAATGAACCTCTCCCTTGAAGTGATACATGGAGAGTAGAGGTAGTTTGGTTTTCCCAATAAGCCCCTCTCGTGTAAGTTCACCAAGGTGAAGGATAGTATGATTTGCTAATTAAACGAACCTCCCCCTTGAAGTAATGCATCTAGGATGGGAATAGTGCAGTTCAATCGTGAACCTCCTTCTTACGCAAGTTTACCAAGGCTGGGAATAGCATGGTTCAAACGTTAAAACTTGTCCCTTGACTTTTGACAAGCAAAGTCACGAACAGATATTCAGACCTGCCCGATGACTTTGTATAGCAACGATGAGGTCGACAGGAGCCGTTCACCCAAGTTACAAACACCAAGATGGGAGAAGTATGATTCCATGAGGAACCTCCCCCTTGCGTATTAACTCCAGGGTCGAACAGGATGGCTCACCAGCTAAAAAGGGTCGTTCACTCGAGTTAGAAACACCAAGAAGGGAGAAGTGGCTCCTTAGGGGAGTGATTCACCGGGATTACTAGCAGGTTATTCCCATCGATCCAAGGAAGGTAGGGGCAATATCAATAAATTGCCCTACGTTACAAAAAGAAGATCAAGAACAACAAGAGGATTTACCCCCAAACAAAGGCTGAGCCAGTTAAGGGATTCGCGTGCACAAGACAAAACACACAAAGTCAAAACGTGCTATCTAAAGGGCGAACCTAGGTCAAGAGCGTTGTTAGTTGAACTCAATGCAAGAAAAGGCAAAATGACGCAAATCAAAGCAAATGAAACAGGCAATTGAGCAGAAAATAAATACTGGTAGGGTATATGTACAAAAGCACTACAAATGGCAGATTGTTCTTCAAATAAGACAGTTACAGCTAGTTACTCCCTAAGCACGAGTTGCCCGTCAACGACGCACTTGGACTCACCTTAAGGGGTAAGATCCACCTCAGGATGCACACAGGCGAACTGAGCAATGGCGTCTTGAAACCCCTCACCGTACGGCGACATCATTTGTGAGCTCCTCCTTTGTCTTTTTGAAGGACTCGATTTTCTCATTCAGCTCACCCTCAACTTATCCCAGCAAGACCTCGCGTTGAGTCCCCCTTTCCTCCAGCTTTGCCATCTTCCCCTTCATCTCCGCGAACAGCCCCTTTAGCTCGATCACGTTGGTACGAAGGGGCAAGATCTTTAACTCTAGCTGGACCGCCTCCTGACTCTTATCCTAGAGAAATTTCATGGCGTCTTTCTCAACATACATTGGAGTCTCGTGATTGGCAAAGGTCTTGGCCTGGGTGGACATCTCTTCCTCAAGCTTCGCCATCCTAGCCTTGAGATCCTCGGCCTCTTGGGCCCTATTCACTGCGAGGTTGGATGTGACGAGGAAGTCCCCTGGGCCATCAAACACACGATCTTGAGTGAAGTTTCCGCTCAAGCTTTCCACCACCTCCTTGTCTTGGAAGTGATCGAAAAGCCGTTGGAGTAGTAGGGGAAGCTGAGAGGTGGAGGGCGTCTCTCGGCCTTCGGGGACATTCTCCCCTCCATCCTCAATAGCAACTACTTGGAGTGGGGAGGAGGTACTCGGGGGATGGTCTATGAAGGCCGGGGTCCCACCAGATACAGAAGCTGAAGGCGTCGCGGTCTCGCCCGCCCTTGGTCGTTTAAAGACGAGACCGGTGCACGTATCTTCGTCATCAGACTCGACAACCACCACCCCTCCTAGCTCAATAGCGGCAGGGGCTGGATTGATGGGTTGAAGGGCAGATGTAGTCGAGGTTGAGGGGGCTATGGGTGTTGAAGAACCCTCCCCGGCAGCAGCCGCCCTTCGTTTGGCCAACAGGTCGGCCAACTTCTTCTTCTTGTCATTATTGAAGGCCATGTCTACACATAAACAAGTCAACATGGAAATTTACAGAGGCAAGGTGAGAATGCAAGCGAAAGTAGAATAAAAGAAGAAGTATGAGAACCAGGGCATACCAATATACCTCTTAAGACCTTTTGGGCTAAACTCATGCTTGAGCAGCTCCAAAGTGCTGAAAGGAGCAGGAAGTCCAGAGAGGAACTCGCATACCCCCCGCTCTTGAAGGGTTAGGTCCTCAAGACTTCACGGTCTCTGAAGGATGGGTTTCTCCGTCCAATACAAGGGAAACCCATCGAGGAGAGCGGGGTCCCTCTGATTGCTGTTGATTTTGAAGAAGTTCTTCTTGAACCCCTTGTATGATTGTTGGAAGAGCGTTAAGAGCACCCTCCCAGCCACCCCATTGAAGCTGACCCACAATTTCTTCCCAGGGTCCTTAACTTCGAAGAAGAAAAGAAAGGTGTCTACAGACGGCGTAAGGCTGAGGTTGTAGCAGAGGATGGCGAAACCCCTTACGAATGCCCAATTGTTGGGATGCGTTCGAAGGGAGTAAGGGGTAAACGAAGCCCCGACCTTCGAAAAATGGTGGAGTAAATGAAGCAAAAGGGGCGCCCGGATCAGAAGCTTCATCAGAACATACCGGTTCGCCCTCGTGACAAGCCATGATCCGCACGAACTTGTCATGGTCTTTGCCAAAAACGCGCAAAGGGTGGCAGTTTTGCTTTTTCCTATAGGTCGCTATGCTTTCAAGGGATGTAAAGGTGGACGTTTCTTCTAGAAGGTCCACTGGAGCCCAACAACACAGGGACTTGTAGAATGAGGCTGGCGGAAGGGGAACTGGTGAAGAAGTTGGAACAGGGGATGAAGTCAAAGTGGAATGTTCCCGCCGGTTGACCTGGGTTGTCTTTATGCGTGGCCTGTCCCTGCGAGCTGAGGCACCTTCGTTTTGCTCCGTCTGTGAGTACCTGAAAGAAGTAAACAAAGGGGTGCCCTCGCTGCCGTTTGCACTCCGACGATCAAGTCAGCTAGCGAGAAACATTAAAGGTGACACACCCTTGGGAGGTGGTCGAAAAATTGTGCTGAACGATTGAAACTGTGTAACCAGAACTGTGTTGCCCTAATTGCCTTGTGCTCACTGTGAGTGCGCCGCGAAGACAACTAGGGTTTTCTCTGTGTATCTGTGTGTATTAGGTTAAAAACTCTCTCCTCTTAAACGACCCAAGGCCCCTTTTCATATACCTTATGCATTTAAAACGCGTTGAAGCGCATTGAAGGCATATAAAAATGTGCCTTGGAATATACAAATCTTAACTTACTTAACGCGTACCTTGGCAAACTTTCCCTGAAACCTTTAATAAGCATGTGGGCATTGCCACGTGCCCCTCTGACTTGATTGGTATTCTGTGCAGAGGGTCCCACGGTGCCGCCACCCAACTTAGGGTTACTCCATCGTGTGAGCCCTCTTTGTTGCGAAATGCTTTTGTCATGTGGGTTGACTTTTTGGGTGCGAACTCACGCGCCCCAATCACTAGTCACTCGCCCTGGGGGCATATCTACCTTTCTCTCGTATCATGCACGTGGTCCCCCCCTGGTTATGGCCCTCTCATGGGTAGTGTCTGTCCCAGGGTCTCCCAGCAGTGGCGTGGATACTTCACGAGTCAGGTTTATCCCCTACTGGTACTAGAACTTATGGCCTTGATGCCACCTTTTTCTTCTCCTTGCTACTGTTCTGAACTGTCTAGGCTCGATGTCTCTCTTGGGCGATGTCTTCGCTTAGGCGACGTCTTACTTGGGCGATGTCTTACTTTAGGCGACGTCTTACTCTAGGCGACGTCTCGAGTCCCACCATTTGTTTGACTTTGACTTCTGGTCAACACCCGGGGACGGGACGGTACATGGAATTAGAGTCTAAAGGAGAAGTCGGTTCAGAAGCTCGTTTGGTCATCTTGGATTATGGAAGCTAAAAAGGAGAAGAAAAAGAGAAATGAATGTGTAGAGAAATGCAGAAATCATAAGCAATCCCAGGCAGTTATAAGCATGTTACAAGCAGCGAAATCATAAATGGCAAAGTAATCGGGGAATAAAAATCATACCTTTCGAGTGATGAGGTTCGAGGGTTTGACTTTTGGGAAGAAAGAGAAGAGAGCATTTTCCCGCAAATGGCAAGTAAAGTTTCGTGTAAGTAAAAGTGATGAAACAGTGGTGAGAGCGTAAGGGTTAAAGTGTTTAAACAGTACACGAAGAAGTTCGAGCGCCAACAAGTCTCAGCCATCGATCCCGACACGTGTACGTTGATTAGCGAAGAATGATAAGATGTCACTTCGGTGTACTGTTCACGCTAGTTACCCAGTGCCACGTAGGTCGCGCTGCGCGATCACTTAGTCTCTTTGCTGAAACAAATTACAGCTCGAGATTGGGGGGCTTGTGTCCCGACCAGTCCTCGGTCATCAACTCAGAGACTGACCTCAGATATCGCGCACCAATGTTTGGTAAGGGGAGGGGACCACGTGAGGTGGGCCCTAGATGCACCTACTAGGGGTTTGGTTAGACTTCGAGATTGTTGTCCTAAGCCTGATGTTGGAGATCAATATCGAACCTTACCAGTGGAGGGAGAAGATTGGACATTGGTCGACAGGACGTTGTAGAGGGCCACGTAAGGTGGGCCCTAGAGTTTTGTTAATATAACAGTTAAAGACAAGAGATATGTGGGAAGCCTAAGTCACGAGGGATCCATGCACGTGGTGTGTATGACACATGAAGGCGTAACACGTGTGGATAATCCTAGGGGGCGTTAAGGCCCATTAGGGTTAGGGTTTCCAAGGAAGTTGCATGCATGGCACGTGAATACTTAGGGCACCCGCGAAACAGATGGCGCTAGAGAATAGGTGCACAAGTTGGTACCCAAGCGGCCACTATGTCATTCATTGCACTCCAGTTAAGGGAAGTTCATGCGCCAGATACGCTAAGATTCTATGAATAACAGCGCAAGGGCATTCTCAAAGGAACCCTAGTTAAAGGTAACAACACAAAGGTACACCCTAGTTTCAGCCTATATAAAGGGTGTTAAGAACCCTAGTAAGGTACGCAGTTTTTAAGACTGAAGCTAATATACACACTTGGTGTTTCTTTGCCCTAATACTGACTTGAGCGTCAGAGTGCAAACGGCCGCTAGAGCGCCCCTTTGTCTTTGAGGGTGAGAGGTTTCTTGATCAAGAAGGCACGATTCTTAGGCAAGATCGAAGGGCCAAAGCTGCTGTTAAAGTCAATTGGTGGAGCGAGTCAACCGGCAGGAACACCTACAAAAGGGGTTAGATCCATAACATTTAAAGTAGTATGTACTCCATATTCCTCAGGCAGGCCAAGTTCATATGCATTATTATTGATTCTTTTGAGGACTTGGAAAGGACCATTTCCCTGGGGAATCTATCCTTCCGAAGGTGAAGCCAAACCCAATCTCATTCCTAAAAAATCATCTCTTTCTTCCCCTTATTGCTATGTTTCATGTAATTTTTTGTTTGTTGTTGCATTTGGTTCTTAATCCTCTCTTTCATTTTCTTTACAAATTCAAATTTTGTTACTCCTTCCTTATGCACAAATTCTTGTGGATTAGGTAGAGGTAACAAATCCAAAGGAGTAAGAGGATTAAGTCCATACACAACCTCAAATGGAGAAATATTAATAGTTTTATGAATCACCCTATTATATGCAAACTTAATATGAGGAAGGTACTCATCCCAAGATTTGTGGTTGCCTCTCATGATTGACCTAAGCATAGTGGAAAAAGATCTATTTACAACTTTAGTTTTCCCATCTGTTTGAGGATGACAAGAAGTTGAGAAATTCAACTTAGTTCCTAGCCTTTCCAAAGAGTTCTCCAAAATTGACCCACAAATTTAGGATCTCTATCCGATACTATGGTCTTAGGTAAACCATGTAGTCTTACAACTTCTCTAAAGAAGAGCCTAGAGATGTTGTTAGCATCATCCACTTTATGGTAGGGTATAAAATGAGCCATCTTGCTAAACCTATCCACTACCACAAAAATGGAATCAAAACTTCTTTGTGTCCTAGGGAGTCCTAATATGAAGTCCATGCTTATATCTTCCCAAGGAACACTTGCAAAAGATAAAGGAGTGTAGAGTCCATTACACATTTTCTTAGACTTAGCTTTTAAACATGAAATGCATATATGACAGTGTCTTTGGACATCTTTCCTCATGTGTGGCCAAAAGAATTTTCCTTTTTAAAGCTCAAGAGTTTTATCAACTTTAAAATGGCCCTTACATAGAGTTTTCTTTGTGTTCCTTGGGGTATTCAAAGGTTTCCTTCTTTAAATAAGTACCCCTCAGAAACATTAAAACCTCCTTGTGCTCTATGTTAGCACTTAGCAAAAGTGGGTGCAAAATCCTGATCTTCTTTATAAAGTCCAGGTATGTTTTCAAATCCAAGAATTTGGGCTCTAAGTCTCTTTGATAGAGAATCTGCTACAATGTTTGCATTTCCCTTCTTTTATTTGATAACATATGGAAATTGCTCAAGAAATTCCATCAATTTTGCATGTCTTTTGTTAAACTTATTATGACCCTTCAAATATTTCAAACACTCATGATCACTATGTATGACAAACTATTTTGAAACTAGACAGTGTTCCCAAGTCTGCAGGGGCCCTCACAAGTTCATGGAGCTCTTTTATATAGGTGGGATAGTTGAGGGTGGCACCATGTAGTTTTTCACTAAAATATGTAATTGGGTGCCAACCTTACAACAACACAACACCTACTCTTACTTCCGATGCATCACACTCTAGCTCAAAAGTTTTTGCAAAGTTTGGTAAAGCTAGAATGGGTGCATTGGTAAGTTGATGATACAATCTAAATATCCAAGAAGATGACCAAGGACTCAAGAGACAATTCACATTGTGAGCAGTCATCTCAGCAATCAAGTCAAGACCCCACCAAAGATCAGACGGACCACACTAAAAGAAGAACCGGGCATAGATCAAAACATTAAATGTTCTTTCTCCTGGTCTTTTTAAAACACAAAAACATGTTTGTAAATAAGTTGGGCTCACTTTGGGGGTCCAAATAGAAAAATAGGCTAGAGTAGGTTCACATAGCATAAAAAGGAGTGTACTTAGTGAAATGAGCTTGTACCATTCCCACTTTTTCAAGACAAGGCACCAAGAATTAAAGTTTTTAACATACCTTATAGAAGTTATGCCTAAAGGTGCGGTTTTGACAATGGTCAACACCCTAGGCAGCCCCTCTCCCTTGCCATTTCTACCCTTCACCCATCTTGCCCACCAAGGCACCCCTTCCTATAAATAAGGTGTCTTGCCTCATGTATTTACACATTGAAATTTGAAGTAAAGAAACTTTGTTTGAGTGAATTTCTGAGTCTGTGTACTCTGAGTTATTTGGGTCTTATCTTGGGTGGGTAATATCCCAAGTGGCGGCTCTAGGTCTTATCTTGGGTGGATAATATCTCAAGTGGCGATTCTTGCATCACTCATCTTAAAGTCCCTCTGCTCTAAGTGGCGTGACTTCCTTTCTTACCATAAGATCTTTTCATCCCTTCCTTTTGTTATTTTTATTTACGTCTTCCTTCCATTCCATATACATCCTTTTCCACTCTTTAATTTGTTCTTCTTCTTTACCTTTTCTTTGTCTCTAATTCTACACCATTGCATCATTTGTCACCTTATAATTACATTTTCTCTTTGCCCTTCTGAAGTGAACCTTCACACTTACTTAACCACTTAGTTAAGTTCGTATCCAGTGGGAATCTTCTTAGGGTTCTCACCATAATTTCTAAATAAAAAATCTTAAACAAAGAGCAACCAATAAAATGTGCAATCCTAAAATTAACTCACATTAGTTGAGCTTTCAACCTTTGAAAGGCTTGTTCATGCTTCCCCATCTAACAAAATGTAGTTTCTTTCTTCACTAACTCATTTAGTGGTGAAACTAGACTTGAGAAGTTAGGAACAAATCTCCTATAAAAACTTGCTAGACCATGAAAACTTCTAACATCTCCTACATTTTATGGGGTTGGCCACTCTTGGATGGCTTTGATTTTCTCGAGGTCAACATGATGGAAGAGGGCCAAGCACAACCTTCCATGAAAGGAAAGAGCCAAGTCAAGAGCGTCTAAGACAAGCTAGGAGCGTCTAAAGACCAAGCGAGGAGCATCTAAGACAAGCTAGGAGCGTCTAGGACAAGATGGCCAAGCTAGGAGCGTCTAGGACAAATAAGACTTGGATCAAGCTATGAATGGGAGAGTGGCATACTAGCACATATTCCGTGAAGGCCCATCAAGTGTAGTTTAGCTTTAATTGGGATGTAAATAGCATAGCCATGTGGACAAATGTTTATTTTTCTGTACATTAGAATTAAGGATGAGTTAACCTTGATTAGCTAAAGGTTTTTAGAAGCCTTCACTAATCAAGGGACGATTTTGTGAAGCCATGTGCACCTATGTGCTCCATGTGCCCATGTGCCTCACATTTCCATTTCATTTTGCTTGCATTTCATCTTCACTTAGCTTAGCATTTACGACCTCCTTAGCCTATAAAAGGAGAAGCCCATCACTTGTATTTTCAAGATTAATGAGAGTAATGTTATGCTGCCCACATTGTGCCATACATTGCTTTTGCCTAGTTTCTAGGACCTA
>Ga0123342_1010780_pt1 | contig 10302 bp, 4 predicted proteins | sample Turbeawhitnodule_FD_89960 | JGI IMG/M metagenome (GOLD analysis project Ga0123342, IMG submission 89960) | Root nodule microbial communities of legume samples collected from Mexico - Turtle bean Mexico white nodule | ecosystem: Host-associated > Plants > Roots > Nodule | place: Mexico: Nepantla...
ATTAAAAAATTTTAAAAAAAAAAAATAAAAAAAAAAAAAAAAAAAAACATAAAAAAAAAAAAAAAAAAAAAAAAAAAAAAAAAAAAAAAAAAAAAAAAAAAAAAAAAAAAAAAAAAAAAAAAATAAAAAAATAAATGCTGATAAAAAAACAATCATATGATACAATGAAGACAACCATTTGATATAGTCCAAGCACAAACGTGTTGACATGTGTTGATTTAAGACAAATCCTTGCACAAAACAAGTGATCCTGTTCAAAATCAGTATAGACCAATATGCAAACACAAATAGAATAATTTTCTCCTCTTTTAATCAAATTTTGGAAGATGAATGTAATGAACAAGTGAAGCATACCAATAACATAAAACATTGTTCCAATGCATAAATAGCAAGATAAAATAAATAGCGAATGCAATAAAGAAACAAACAGAAACATAAGCAAAGCAGTGACTAATTGATGCAAACATATATGGAGGTGCAAGAAGAATTTGTCTAACAAAAATAACAATAATTAAGATGAAAATAAACTATTAGATAAATTTCAATAAATGATTTATTCATAAATATAATTCAGAAATTTGTAATTAAAAATTTAAAGTGTTAATGAAATTATGCTAATAGTGGTGTATTGTTTACATTAGTTCCATTTCTTCCTCTCGAAGTAAAAAACGATGTCCCCTATGTAGTATTTGACTCCTCCTTCTTCATCACATTTAGAGGAGACTTCTAGTGTGTTCAGCACATTAGCATTCCACGCTTTTTCGAATTGGCAGCTCACTTCAATGACTTCAAAGACACCACTAGCCTCGTAAATCCTTAGGTTGTGCTATATTTCTTTCTTTGTGTCGTGGTGCGATCCTTGCAAATTCCTAGAATGAGAGATTCACGGTTTGCCTGAAAAAGTATACCGATTGTGGTTTTTAATTGTTGACTCCAGAGATTCTCTGCTGAATTGAATCCAATTCTTGTTTTGTTGAATCATTCTGAGTTTATGTTTTGGATTTTTAGGATGTAGCATAGGTGTTTGAGGTACCTTTGTTCTCTTTCTTTCTTTCATCACAATGTGCTTGAGCACCCCATGTGCTTCACATTCCGCTTTGTTCCGCCTATTATAACAATGTGGTTGATTAATCGACAAATTTTCAATACAAACAAATTTTTTTTTTTTTATTAATTATATTTTTAAGTTAAATGAACATGAATCTCATTGAGAAATGCAAACTCAGCTATTAGGATTATAGAAAACTTATTTTAAGTACTATAATAAATTAATTAATTAATTAACAATTTAATTAAATATATGATAATGTGATCTTCTGTTTGACTAATATCTTTTTTTATAGAAATACGTTGAATTGGATTGGAATAGTCATTTAAACTATTGATAGCGGATTGGGTTCATGATTGTAATGTAATTGAATTGAGTTCTTTCTGTTATATTATTTGATAATTTATTTATTTTTTTTCAATAATTTGTTGAGTATAACAATATTTTTCCCTGAAAATGACTAACCAACCCACCTGTTCTCCCAATCTCTAACCTACCTCTTTGTGTGTTTCTTCCAGTATCCCCATCAATTTTGAAAAGATCTTTTTACTCCTTTTAAAAATATTTTTGAATTATTTTTTATAGAATGTATTTTCTAAAAATTGTAAAATATATTTTTGGAAAACGTTTTTTAAACAGAATTTCTGAAATAAGTTTTCTAGAATAGAATTTCCAAAGTATGTTCTGGAGAGAACTTTTCAGAATAATAAAAAATTAGATAAATTATTTTGATCATGAGTGTAGGGAAAAATTTGATGGGGGTGGAGGAAGAAATACTCCCAATCTTTTGTTGGCCAGTCAACCCACTCCTTTTTACGGACAGTATTTGGGCCGAGCAAAAATTACACTAACCAGGCATTGGATTCAAGTTTCCCAAACATCTATTAAACAAAGAAATAAGGCTGCTTCTTCCTGCACCTCCATACCTTCTTGTGCCACCCCCATAAATTTTTCTTATTCCAAAAATACCCTTTTCAATATTCCGGATTACATAATCCGGAAGTCTTTTTCTAGATTCAAAATTAGCTTCCGGATTATGTAATCTGGAAGTCTTTTGTGATTAGCTTCCGGATTACATGATCTGGAAGTCTTTTCTATACATAAGATTAGCTTCTGGATTATGTAATCCGGAAGTCTTTTTTTCAGATGTGTTATTAACTTCCGGATTACATAATTCATAGGCTTATTTTTTCAAATCCAAGGGGGTGAAAAAAAAGGATAAAATGATATTTTCATATTTAGTATGGGGGTGGCACAAGAAAGTATGGAGGTGTAGGAAGAAAGAGTCAAGAAATAACTATATTATTACTGTTCTTCAAAATATATATTAAATTTTACTATAAAATTTTAAACTGAATTCCAAACAAAACCAAGTCCACGACAATGTAAAAATCAAGTTTTCATATATTATCTGAATAAAGGGTATTATTTGATTAAATACTCGATTTTTTGTCACCGTGCGGATTGAACTTTTACTAAATAGAAGCCCAAATACGTTTTGAGCCAGCCCATATTGATACTTTGTTGTCACGTGTCTCTACTTTTGAAGCATGCAGTGTTGCTCCACTTATCAGAAACGGTCAAGTCTGAAAATTTTTATTGTTTTCAAAGATTATTTTGCCATTGACCATTGACTATGTTCCAACAGAACATCATTTGCATGTAACCGTTTCCTTTGAAGTCTATGCAATTCATGGTTGATTCAAGGGACAACCAAGATTGTCTGCCTTCAATGGTGATCACATTTTTTTCTCTTAAATCTAATTAATAGTTTAATCATTTCAAGGTTCTATTTTGGAAAGTTTGGAAAACTACCCTGGCTTCTACTAAGCCTTCCATATATGCTGCTTTGACCACAGATTCCTTCACTCAGTGAGACCATTTTGTATATAAGTAGCTCTTCCTAGGCCCTGAAAGCCATAGCCAAAAAGAGTTTCTTTGGTGGAGTAGAAAATGGAGAGGAATATGGCAAAGGAACAGCCTCAAGGTCTTGCCATAAGGAGGAATCTGGAGAGGCTGCAGTTGGAGTTGAGCACCATTAATCTTGGAATTCAGTCTTACATACCTGGACAGGGAATTAATGGAAATTGGGGGGTTCCTAGATATGGTGTTGGAGAGGAAGTTCATGATCAAACAGAAGCAGATGGTGCTGTGTTTGATAAAGGTGATTTTTTTTTAATTCTAGGCTTTTTTTTTCTGAAAGTTTTATCTTTTTATTTTAATACACAGTGGCATAAAAAAAAAAGCAATGAAGAAATGCTATTGCCTTAGAGATAAAGCCTGACTAAAAGATTCTTATCTATCAATATTCTTGTGCGTGAATGAATGGTTTGACTTGACATTTAGTATTTTGCATTTGATCTTATGGTTTTACCTTTAGCCTAGGGCTGTCCTGAGATTTGGCTTTGCCATGGAAGTTTCTTGTATGTTCTGCAGAAGGGTATATAGAGTGGTGAATAGTTTAGTCTTCTTCTTGTTATTGGAATCATTTAGAATGAGGGATATTACCGTGTAACACTCCAAATGCTAACATTTACAAATTAAAAGTTGCCGTAAATTAGAGAAAGATGAATGATTTTAAACGTATACATAAGGTAAAGAAAACATATTTCTTAACATCCTATTCTCTTGCCTCAATCTTCCCCTTCTTGCTAGTATTTTGTCAGTTTGTGCATTTGTAACAGCTTATTAATTTTCCTACTCTTATTTTGAGATGTGCCTTTTATACCATTTATAAAGGAGTATTTGATGCAGATTCCTTTTAAACCATGCAGGACATTATTCAGTGTTCAATTTAACAGTTGAGGAACCAGCGATTGACATGAAACATCCTTCCCGGGAAAGTAAAGCTGAACCAGTGCCTGATCCGTTTATGTCACCATTTATCCGCAATTTGTCTGGTCCAAACTCCAGTGATATCCATCACGGTGAAGGTTTCTCCAGCAATGCCTTAGACATTTCCAAGACAAAAGGGTATCCTTCTTTCCATGTCTGTTTTGTATTTGCGATATGTTTGTATGAGGTGAAAAACAGCAAACATGAGAAAGTAATAGGTATAAGTGCAAAGTGTAAGAGAATGTAGTAAAAATTAACTTTATTTTCCTTTATAGTCATTGATAAAATCTCCTGTTCAAGGAAATGTTATAAATGTTTTTCACATTTTCACTAGTATCTGATAAACTCAAGTGCAGTAATCTATCTGAATTTAGTATTATTGTAACTCATTCATTGTTCAATACATTAAAATAATAATAATTATAATAAGGCTTCTCATAATATGGGGAGCTATTCTATAGTTGACGGTGATAACTTCTATAGTTTCCAAGTGTTGTATTTATAGTACAATTATTTGTGTACTGTACAAGATATTCACCTGGAGTTTTTCCATAGTTGGGTAACAATAATATTCATTCTATCCATGATGTGACATTACATATATCTTATATGAAATTATTCTGCTTTGGGATTTTTACTTATTCTTTCCATGTTAAGGTTACTTTGAAATATTAGGGAGGTGAGTGAACCATGACACTGCAGGGACATTTTTAGAGCTAAGTTACGCAACCTTTTTCTGCCATTTCCATCACAAATAAAAAGTAATTGTAGTCTTGTTCTTTTTTCTGGTTTCGATCTACATCAAATAAGTGTCTCAGTTACCTTATCTTCCTCTGAAATAAGTTTAGCCAGTCCGAATCAGTAACTGTATCAGAAGGAGGTTGATTTCACTTTTCTGAAAAGATAATGATATTCTGTACCTCAAGTTTTAGTCATAGATAGTTTTCAAGTCCAAATAAAAGTGAATTGATCTCTTCTAGTGTACTGCACAGGTATGAAAAATGGGAATTGATCAAGTCTGTCATAATGCCAATATGCTTACTGATTCCCACTTAAATAACTTTCATCTGTTGAGATACAATTCAGGTTGTTTCTCTGAAGCTCTTACTCTAACTCTATTGCTTGAGACTGATGGTAATTATATTAAGTTTGCAATTTAGAGCACTATGTAGCCAGTTTTATATATGCAGAACCTTAGAGCTTCTTCCTGTCTTTTGGAATTTAAAAACTGTTGTTCTGAACCTTGAATTCGTTGAGTTGTATGATACCCTTTTACTCTGAATTATTTTAGTATCAATATGATGTGACACTCATTAATATGTTCTCCTGATAACCGAATCTATCTTAATCATGTTTAGGGTTTAATATTTGTAACGAACAACAATATTTGAAGTAAATACTATCATTTTTCCATTAATACATTCCCAAGTTTACGAATTAAAATTATTTATTGCAATAAACTGTGTAACTTTTTATAAATAATAAAATCCTCCATCTGATGTTGCATAAACTTAGTAGCAATAGCTCTACACTGTCTTCACAATAGGCATAGAAATAAGGTTTATGCAATGCTACATTCTTAATTAAACCCAATGCTTAGATGTTGCTGGTTGTTTTATTTGCAGCTTTGGAACAGATACGGGTGAAGAAAAGGACATTGAAAACAAAAGTATGTGATTGAAGACAGAAGTATGTGAGGGCATCTTTCAATCAAGAGATGGTATTATCAACTTTAATTTATGAAATTTTCTTCTTAGAATTCATAAACAGACATGCATTGCTACTAGCTACATACATCTTTTCATAGCCTTCATGCTCCTAAACAAGGAACTGCATTGTATTTTAGAATAGCTAATCTAAACTAAGCATTAGATGGCTGATTACCTCGTTCTGCAGGCATGTATTATTGAACATTTGAGCTTATTTATGGTATATTTTACATCTACATAGGATTCAATGGCCTATGGGGCTGAAGTGAGTGAAAGAAGAAGATAATCAGATGAAGTTTGATGGTTTCTGTCTTTGCTTGGATGAGATAGAGAGGATTCAAGATGATGATTAGTTGGCCTAGGTTTCTTTGTTTTTGGTTGTTAGTTTAAGGCTTTATGGTAATTTTGATGACATTTGAACGTTATGTGGATAAGGTACTTATGTTTGGTTTTTCATGAATGTTTAAAATATTGGATTTTTGGTTGTTATATACTGTTTGAATTTTCACTAATAAAAATATCTTGCTACAAACACAAGCAAAATGCGCCAATATGCTTCTACTTCTTAAATGATAACTTAACACCCCTTGATATAAAAAACTTATTATTTTATTATAATATAACATTTTATTCTAAAAAAAAGTTATAAAAGAATTATTTTTTACTATTATACTGTCAAAGAAATTTTATTCATCCTGAAAAGTTACTCAAACCAATACACAACCTTATTTTGTTCATATATATATATATATATATATATATATTGAGAAACCTATTCAAGATACCATCTAAAACTACTAATTTAAGCACTTATTATTTTTTTCTTCAATGAGAAAAGGGGAAGTTCATCATGGAACTTGGGTTGGAAACCTATTCACTTATTATTTATGACCCAATGATCAGAGAGACCCCTTAACCCTAGATAGGCATTAGGTTAGGTATTGAATTAAAGGCTTGGAAGTGATGAGGATAATAGAAATTAAAGATTAATTTACAATAATTGTGAGTGTGACTACTAAGTGAGTGTGGAATTGAGAGATGAGATGTTCTAGTGGTTCTAGTATAGAGATGTCCTTTGATTGGTGTTGGCTAACTCATTTTCTTCAAGATAAATAGTAGTTAAGTTTATCTTGTTGATGACATTAAGAAGGATTGTGAATTTTCTTGTATTAATTGCAAAAATGTTTTTTTTAACTAAATAATTCAAGAATTTAGTGGAATAATCTAACTTACAATTTAAGAGATGTCAATTGCTTAAGTGATGAATTGAGAATCTTTGAAGTAACAAACATCATTATTATATGCCTTCAATATATATATATTTTTCTTTTACCAATCTTATGGTTTTTGGTTAAAAAATTTATTGATTTAAAATATTTTAGTTAGACATATAGCATAAAAATAAGATTATTAATTAGATTTGAAATTCCTCATAAGTAAAAATAAAATAAAACAAATTAAAGTCTGAAAAATAACTTTAAAAAAATAATAGATAGAGGAATAAAATTAGCATAATAAATATTTGCTACACAGGTAAGTGTTCAAAACATCTGATATCCATTGATTGATTCATTATTATAATTAACAATAAATAAAAAAACGCTAAAAAACAGTAAACATAAAATGAAAATTATAGACAGACAGAAGTATATAATTTAAATTCCTCTCTTATGGTAAATAGAAAATAAATTATGCATTTTCTCCTAAAATACAAGCATTGCACTGTTTCTTTCTCTTTTATTACAACATAATTTACTCCATTCAGTTTCACTCCGTAATTTTTTTTAAAGGCTCTAGCTTATAATTTTAATTAATAAAGAAAAAAACTATATTTTTCAAGAATCATGACAATAATTATAATTATTATTTGAAATTCAGTCCACTTTAGAAAAGTATTTGATTAAAATAAAAAAAATTATTTTTTGCATCAAGAGTAAACTGATTTTAGTACCAAATTACTTTGTCGATAAAAATGCTTAATTAAATTTTTAATCTCTAAAATTTGGATTGATTCAATTTTGGTTCCCAAATTTTAACAAAAACCATTTTAGCTTCTTAAAATTGAAAAATAAAAATGTTCACGAAATATAAAAGAATTGGAGATCTATAACTGAATTTAACTAAAGTTTAGAGACTAAAATATAATTAAGACCAAAGTATTTGAAACAAATTATTTTATTTAAAACTTTATCCCAATTAAAACAAATTTCATGAAAATAAGATGTGTTAAAATAAAGTTTACATATACTTTAGAATACCATACGCTCTAAATAAATGTACTTGGAGTTGAATGGTTGTTGACAATACAAGTAGAGGAAATGGGGTTAAATAAATTTAACTAAAATATAATTGAAAATACATAATAGTAATTGATTATTGTAATTATCGTAATTTATTACAGAGAAAAGTTTTTTTTAAACGTGGTTTGATTTGGCAACACGTGTTGGCAATAAGGGGCAAAGTGGCATGTGAGTGATGAACAGCCAATCTTTTTCTGTCAGAAATGAAAGTTGAGAGTTTAAGAAGGGAAAGAAAGGAGCAAGAAAAAGCTGAAATTGAAGAGAAAGCATGTCCTCTTCTGAGTTTGTTTCCATTTGAAAGTAGAAAAAAATGAGTAAAAGACAAAATCCCCTTTTGCCATGATTGACTTGGGTTGGCTCAGTGAGCAATGTTTAATGTTAGTCAATGGTCAAGTTTTAGATTTTTTGTTGTTTTGAATGTTTATTTTGGAATTGACCATTGACCATATTCTATCTAAACAAAATGCATGTAACTGTTTCGTTTGGATTTTATGCATTTCTCGTGTTTGATGTATGGTACAGTAAAGATTTAGTCAGTCTTCAACAATGTTCAAAATTATTTTCCAAATTTAATCAGCAATGTAATGATTCTCAGGTTCTGTATATGGAAAGTTTGAAAAAGTACCCCAGATTCTACTAAACTTTCCATTTATGCTTCTTTTATGCTTTACTCAGTTTGCGACCATTTTGTATATAAATACCATTTCCTAACCCTTGAAAGCAACAGCAAACAAAGTTTTTTTGGACAATGGAGAGGAATATGCCAAAGCAACAGTCTCAAGGTCTTGCCTCAAGAAGAAACCTGGAGAAGCTGCAGTTGGAATTGAGCAGCATCAAACAAGGAGTTCAGTCTCATGAACTGGGGCAGGGAAACAATGGAACTTGGGGATTTCTTAGATATGGTATTGGGGAGGAAAATCATGACCAAGCCGAAGCAGATGGTCCTGAATTTGATAAAGGTGAATTTGCAAATTTTTTCTTCTCTTTATTGTTTCATAATAGTGGCATACCAAAAGTAATGAAAAGGCTGATTCTACAGTTTCCATTGTGCACGAGTGCCTTTGACACTTGAAATTTTGGATGTGTCACAGAAATTATGTATTTTTGTTAGCTCTGTGCATTTGTAGCATAGCTCATGAATTTTTTCTATTGCTCTGTTATAGTTTAATTTTTCCTTTTATGTCTTTTTAAATGGAGTTCTTGTGCCAGAAATAGCTTACTCATCATGCAGATCCCTTTCAAACCATAAATTATTCAGTGTTCAATTTCACAGTTGAGGAAACAGTGGTTGACATGAAATTTCCTGCCAGTGGAAGCAAAGCTGAAGTAGTGCCTGATCCACTTTTAACACAGTTTATCCCCAATGTGTCTGCTCCAAACTCCAGTGGTATCCACCGTGGTGAAGGTTCCTCCAGCAACCCCTCAGATGTTTCCAATGTAAAAGGGTATGATCCCTCTTTCCATTTCAATTTTGTAATGAGACATGAATGTATGAAGTGAAAAAGAACAAACATGATACGCTGATAGTTAAAAGTGCATAGCAATAAAAGAATGTAGTCAAAATTTAACTGTTTGTTCCTTAATAGTCATTGCTAATCTCCTGTTCTGGGAAATGTTACAAATGTTAGAATTTAACTAATTTTGCCAGAAGGAGGTTGGTTTCCCTTTTCTGAAAATACAATGAACTTCTCCATCTCAAGTTTTAGATGTAGTTTTCTAGTTTAAATGGAAATACTTGTTGCATTGAATTTTGTGGACTTTTTACACATCATAAAGTTACAGTGTAGATCGTGCATTGAAGATTTGAACTACTTAATGGTATATTTTTCATAAATACAGGATTGAAGAGGAGTTGCAGCGGGCGCATGAAGAAGAAAATCAGATGAATTTTGATAGTTTGCGTCTTGGTTTGGATGAGATGGAGAAGAAGATTCAACATGATGATGATTAGATGGCTTAGGATTCTATGTTTTTGTTTGTTTGTTTCTGGTTTTCTGTTTAGATTAATGTTATTTCGTGATGTAATTTGAATAATAAGTGGCTATGTTAACTTATGTTTTGATTTTCATGAATTGTTGAAATATATATATTTTTTTATGAAATATGCTCTTTGAATGTCATTATATTGAATGAAATTTCCGAAATCAACTTAATTTTCACTATCACTAGTGAAAAAGAAAAAAAAAGAAAAAAAAAATAGATATGCTTTATTTAGTGCAAAGAAAAAAAGATACGTTTTATTTGGTGCGGCTTTTGCGCTATCCGCTTTCGTAAAAAACGCGGTGGTATTTTTGAAATTATTTTGATTTACGAATGCGGTTTTACCTTTAACCGCATTCGTAAATCCTTTTTTACCTTAAATTTTGAAGCGCGCCACACACAATTTCAAACTTTATTTCTCGTCTTTGCC
>Ga0123342_1010781_pt1 | contig 10300 bp, 5 predicted proteins | sample Turbeawhitnodule_FD_89960 | JGI IMG/M metagenome (GOLD analysis project Ga0123342, IMG submission 89960) | Root nodule microbial communities of legume samples collected from Mexico - Turtle bean Mexico white nodule | ecosystem: Host-associated > Plants > Roots > Nodule | place: Mexico: Nepantla...
TATTATAGATATTGTTAGATATCTCATATTTATGTAATGGGCTTAGCCCATATGTTTCTTTTCCTATATAAACATAACCCTATGTGTTCAATATACACAAGAGATTTACCCTATTCTTTCTTTTCCTTTAATATACTCAATCCGCTGAGCCAACAAATGGGCTAGTTGAAGATTGTACTCCCTATCATCCATAGAGAAATGGACTAGCTGAGGTTTTTATAGGGAGGTCAAAAATTTGTTACGGAAACTAGTACAACCACATAGGAAGAACTAGATCCAACTACTAGAGAAAGCATTATGGACTCAAAGAACTACATATAGGACACCATTAGGAATGTCTCCATATAGGGTAGTTTCGGTAAGTCATGCCATTTTCCAGTAGTAGAACACAAATCATATTGGTTTATGAAGAAATGTCACATGGAACTAGAGGAAGTTGGAAGGAAGAGAAAATTGCAGTTGCATGAGTGGGAAGAAGTCAAACTACAAGTCTATAAAAATTTAAAAATGTATAAATAAAAATTGAAGAAATATCATGACATGAATATTTTGAAAAAAATAATATTTGTAGACCAACAAGTACTTCTATTTAATTCAAGATTAAAACTCATTGCTAGGAAAATCAACTCTAGATGGGATAGACTTTTTGTTGTTACTGATGTTTTACCCTATTGTACATTTGAAAATGCAAGCAAAGCTACCAAAAAAGCATTCAAAGTCAATGGACATAAATTTAAAATTTTTAAAGAAAATAAACCATTAGAAGTTGTAGAAACATCGTAGGTTTGGATCTTTTAGAACTAGTGATTGAAGAAGAAGGAATTGCAAGTCAAAAAAGAATTTCGAACATTTTTCTTATATATTTTTTATTTTACTCCCTACCACATTGATGATAATGTTTAATTCAAGTGTGGGATGAGAGTTTTAGTTTCATTTTCAGTTTCTTTTAGCTTTACTATTCACTATTTTGTTTTGTTTTACTAATATTGCTTTATGTTTTGGTTTTCTGATTTTAGTTTAAATTGTTGAATTTCACTACCATGTTAATTTTATATTTTATTGTGTTTTTTTTCTATGTTTTACCATTTCGAACTTGTTTTGATGTTTTTGAAACTATTTTGCTATAATAGACAATTTAATGAGACATTTCAGTTTTGTTTGTGTAGATTAGATGATAAACGTCTAGTAGATTATTTTTGTTTAAAAGAAGCTTACATTTTATTATAATAGAGTTTTTCTTTGTTGTTTTGAAGTTGTAAACATTTTTAAGGTTTTTTTTTCTCTAAACAGAATTATCTTAGACAATAACTATCTAAAGGATTATTTAAGAATGTAACCATTTAGTGGATTGATTTTCTTTTTGTCGATATCTTGCTTTTACCTTGTAGTCTTTGTTGGTTTTAAATATTTATTTTCTTTAGGCAGTCACCATTTTCTGGTTTTATCTTAGTTTTTTTTAAAAAAAAAAAAAATCTTTAATGTGGGTAGTTTTTACTTCATTGGTCATAGTTATGAGTCTTAAAACTAATTGAAATATTCATATGTAGAGTTTAGGTAGTTTTTTTTTTATAAAATTAACTTTGGATCAGATTTTAAAGAACTAACCCATGTGAGTTTTGAATTTTTTTTTTATTCACCTATGTTTACAAGTTTTTTTTTTATAAAATTGACTTTGTATCAGATTTTATAGAACTTACCCATGTGAGATTTGAACTTTTTTTTATTCACCTATGTTTCCAAATGTGCGAGACCTTGCATTAATTTCTTTTGACCTATTTGATTTTTATGCACTCTTAATAAGATTTAGGTATTTTTTATTTATTTCAACTACTTAGTCAAATTACCTTAAAACAATATTTTAAAACGAATAAAAGAGAAACTTCACTTTAACACCTTTAGTTTTTGATGTTTTTGTTGTCATTTAGATAGCACTTTTTTTTAAGAAAATGGGGAAGAGGGGGGAGATGAGAAGAAGAATGGGTAAGGAAATTATTGTAACGTAAAAGAAATATGAGAGAAATTGAAATCATTCGAGACTGAGTTTTATTATATGATCAACATAAAAAAAAAATCACTTATATTTATGTTAAAATCCATTTAAAAAAAATCAGATTTTTTTTATTATCTAAATCTATATAGATCGAGAAAAGAAGATAAGAGATTGAAAAGTGTCGTATTAACAAATGGAAAACGAGGAAACGGGTGAAACGTTCTACATCCTCGTACCCCTGAATTTCCAACTTCATAAAAATTGTTTACTACAATCCAAACCAAATTAAAGGAACACAACTATCGTTTAAATTATCATTAATTAAAATCTTATTTTAAAGCATTTTTTAATAATTCAATTTAAACAGTTTTATTCAGAAGTAATTGAATTTTAAGTTTACATTAAAGTAATTTAATTACTTTGGTTATGAAATTCAATTAAAAAGAGCAATTTAATTTAGTTGAATTGTTTTTGAACGGCCATAACCGTGTGAGAGAGAAAGTAGAAGAACTAAAATGTTTGTGGTGAAGAAAAAAGTTTGGAAATAGAGGGAAATGAAGATGGCTAGAAAACAAAAGAAGAAAAAGTGAGTGACAGAGATGAAAAGAGGCAACACCACACATACCAAGGTGACTCCAGGCTTCACCTAAGAGCCAAGCATTAACCAAGTTGCCTCCCCCAGTTGGTTATTATGTCTCTCATTTTTTTCCAAATTGTTGCCAAATTGTAAACCACAACCTACCTACCTCACTTGGTTTGCCTTCGGTTCTTTGGCTATTGGTGCCACCGATGCGCCACTTCGCACTACAAAATTGCCCCTAACTATCTTCAACTGCTTCTTCTCCTCCTACCTTCAAAAAATATGCATAGCTTCACTCATTATTCAGCCCGGTTTTTTTCGCCTCCTTTTTTGAACTTTTACCATTCTTTCTCATTAGTGCCCATTCACATTTATGCATTTACTACACAATTATTGCTCTCGGTGCCACTCGACTCAATTTTCTCAAAATAGATTTCGAATTTAAATCTTGTAGATGTAAAAGGAAAGTGATTCAGAAAGAGATTCTGTTGAAAATTATTAATCAAATACTTTCACAGAAATTAATCAAAAAAAGAAAACCTAAATCACTAAATACTTTTTACCACTCACATGGTTAAAAATATACATTTCAAAGTAATGATGATCTTGTCCTTACCAATTCTTTATTTAGTCCAATCATTTGTTTAGTGTATTTCGATTTAAAAAAAACTAGTTTATACAATAGTAGATAAATGATAAGTTACTTATTAGCGAAGGATCTACTTTTTCATTATAAAAAAATAATTTAATAACAATTAATTTTAAAGATAAAAAATTATTGATTATTATAATAATTAAGTTAGATATTCTTTTATAAAAAAATTATTCATATTTAAAATATTTTTTACTATTAATAAAAATCTATAAATTAACTTTTAAATTAGTATCTAAGTTATTAAAGTTTAAATTATTAATTATTAATTATTTTAAATTTTCAATTATTTGTTAATTTATAATTAGAAATTAATTTAGAATATGAAGTAGTTAGTAAGTAAAATTTTGATAGCTAATGTTTGATACTAATTTTAAAATTATTTTATAAGTTTTTATTATTAATAATAAATATTTTAGATATTAATAATTTTTTGTTTATAAACTAATATCTAACTTAATCATTATAGTGATTAATTATTTTGATTTCTAGTTGTTAGTAAATTATTTTTTTAGTGTTTATAATTTTGAAATTTTTTATTAGATTATAAATATTTGATAGAATTAATTAATAATCAAATTCTTATTAAATTTTACACTACTTCTATTGAATTTTTTAAGATGTGTTTTTTTTTTTATTTGGACAAAGTCATTTTATTTAAACTATATGAGTATTAATTAATAGAGTTTTTTCTTTACAATTTTTATTATGGGTATGTTCTTTCAATTTGTAATGTTAATTTTTTTTAATTTAAACTACATATAAAAAAAATTAAAAGTATCTAATAATTACTAAAAGTAGTGTAAAAATTAGTTGTCTATGTAGATTTGAAAATAGTTTAAAAAAATTATAAATTATATAAAAGTAAATTAAAATATAAAAGATGCTAATGAAAAAAAAGTTTAAAAAAAATTAGAAGCTACAAACTATTTAAATTCATTTGTTGCTTATAAACTCAAAGCTGTCAAGATAAATTATTTTATTAAACAATTTTAAGTTAGTCAAACTTGTTTATAAATCATTCAAATGAATTAGTATTAGCTTATTAGCTTTAAAAAACATATTCTCTGTCTCATCTCTCTTATAAAAAAAAAAATAGTTATGAGAATTTCAATCTCGTTATTTGTTATTTTTTATTTTTTACTTTTCAATAAATTCATAACTTTAAATTTTAACTAAATATTCGATAAACATACAGATATTAAGTAATAATTTTTTTTAAAATTTTAAAAACAACATATAAATAAAAGTTATTTCAAGGCAAGCATCGTTAGAAGTACAACATAGTTAATTATAACAGTTTTCTTTACAAAATTTATTATTGAAGCATATTAAAATTGTTTATGCATACATGGTTGTTTATATAAATATGAATTGTTTAAAATTTGTGTTATAAGGAGAGACATTAATGACAAAATAGTTTAAGTACTAATATTTATGTTAACTATATAAGACTCGTAAAATAAAATTAAACTCTAATAAGTTTAGTATTAGAGTGCATTGTTGGGTGTGTACTTAAAACTATCTAACATATAAAGTCTACAAAATTAAGATAAATAATTTATTTAAATAAAAAAATTATGAATGCTCTTTCCACCAAAGTATAAAAATATGTAATAGTGATTAATTGTTACTATAAATAATTAACATGCACCTACTGAGTGGGCATTTACAAATTTTCATCATTTATTTAGATAATGCTCACTAATTATGGGACTTTGTTGCGGTTTGACCCTAATTGCCTTACTTTTTTGCATTTAAAAAAAAAACTTAATGCATAGATAAATCACTTAGACATTCAAAACTAGTTGCCACAATAGAGTCATATTATAAAACCCAGTAAATATTTTTAAATCTTAAATACACCATCAATTTACTTCAATTTATTGAATCACATGTGAAAGGTGAGTTAATATATAATAGAATATATAATTGTCATGCAAATATTTAAATACTTATATACACCAACAAACTTACATTTTTTTTCACATTAAAATTTATGTTAGGCATCACTATGAAATCTCACATCTTAGCTAGACTGATATTCTAGACCTCGACAAATGATTCATCAAACAGAAAAAAGAAACAAGCCAACATGAAGGGAATAGACCAAACTCATACAAAGAGATACAAAACCACTCCCTAGAACATATACAAAACGATACATAGAGAGTTTATACATATTATGGAAAAATTGTAAGTAAATACCAGAGAGAAAACTAGAATACCAAACAAACTCAAGCTGATTAAGCAAACCTATAGAGGCAAGTTTATCAACACAATAATTACCCTTCTTAAAAATATGAGAAACTTTAAACTCAATCCTTTTACAGAAAGACAAACATTTATTTCATCTACTATGTATAGTCAAAGGAACAATATGTAAGTGCATAAAAGAGAAAGAAAGGCATACCAGGATAAAGTTACTCTCTAGCCATAAACGAAAATATCCAACCTGTTGAGTTTGTTCAATAGTAATGATAACTCCCATGAATTTAACAAAAATGGACAATTGAACACCGAGGAAAGAAGAAAATCCACCAACAAACTCTCACATATTGCCTCTAAAAATCCCATCACATGCAGCAAGATTGGGAGAACCCTTGGCAGCACCATTTGTATTGACTTTAATCAAACCAACTTGACGAAAACTCCAAACAACTGGATCGGATGCAAGATTTTTATTGGCCATGTATTAACTGCAAAAAGAATCAAAAAAGAAAAATCAGATATCTCATTGTTCATGAATTTCTTAAAATAGTTTCGAAAAAGTCTAACATAGTTCTTTATTATTTCAATAGCCATATGAATAGTAATTTCTTGTTGAAACCTTAGGTGATTTCTCATCCTCCAAATCATCCAGACCGAGAAAGTAATAATTGTAAGTTTAATATCCTTACATCATCCATCAAAGGTTATCTAATCACTCATTTAAGGTCATTCATTCAAGACCAAACCTTATGTACATGTATATCAAAACATATACATGTATATAAGTGATCCAACTAGAATCCACCACCCATAAAGGGTCACCCAAAAAGATGATATATGTAATGCATACATCATATCGTGCACTCATCATTAATCATATATCTTTCTAGAGTATACATATTATACTATCTATAGAAACATGTATAGAAGCATACATATCAACATTTATAAAATACAACTCAACATCATATACCAACACAATGTTGCTTGAGCGAGCCCTCTCGCTTGAGCGAGCTATTCAACGAAAAATGGGCATCATCCATCTCGCTTGAATTATATCTTCATTGTTTGAGAAAAATGAAACCTAAGAGCAACACCCTCTCAGGTTCCTCCTCGCTCTAGTGACCATCTCATTGCTGAAGCATTATGGCCACCGCTTGATCGACTACCACTTTGTTAGAAAATCTAACAAGTTCAAGAAACACCTTTACTACATCTAGATGCTTGAGCTCTCAACTATCTCTTGAGCATCAAAGACATGCATCATACACTAGCACAGGTTAAGACACGTGTACACCACCTTACACTACACTTAAGTGTTTAATGCAATGTTTGAGCCACAAACCATACTTGAGTGTCAAACACAATGCTTGAGTGATATACTTGTATAAGAGAGAGAATCTTCTGGCCTCTTTCTCGCTCTAGATGCAAAACATTACTTGAGTTATACAACTCATCACTTAAGTAACCAACCCATCTTTTAAGTGACATAAGATTGTCAATGCAATTAATACATATTGTTTAGGTCTCACCTAAGCGACAAGACATCGCTCAAGCGATATTAAGCTTGAAAGAAACCCAAACTCATATTACATAATCATAATGTTTTCTAAAGGTTTTCCAACATTTCCAAGGTTTCTTCTGCTTTTAAATCATTCATAAAGTATATTTAAGCATATAATAGTACATATCTCCATACCAGATCACCACTTCATCCTACCACCCTATAATATCAAATTTTATATGATCCATATATTGAAAGAAACCATCAATTTTCATAAAAGTGATATCAATGATAATTTTTTGGTCGCATTCAAATTTTAAAGAAAAAACTAAGTTTTCCCCTAAACATAAAATGTATACTAAAAATTGAAATTAAATGAGCAGAAATTACAATTGTAGTGAAAAACTAGTAATAGAGTATGAATTAGACACTTAAAGGAAAACTTTGTTAAATGGTTGCATAAGTGTAAATCAAACTAATACTACAATATATTTCTCAAATAAAAGTAAAGTAAAAGTGAATTCGTGCAAAGAAACACTAAGTACAACTATTAGATCGTCTAGTTGACAATCGTCTACTAGAATGCGTAATAGTTCTATTAAGATGAATGAAGCGTCTAATACAGAATGTAAACAACAAAAATTTAAATTGCGAAAACGTAAACAACATAAATGTAAATTGCAAAAAATGTAAAAGACATACACTATAAATAAATTGCATAATGTAAATGACAGGAGGAACTGTGAATTATAAAAACATAAATGTTAGAAATGAAAAACAATTGAAAATGTAAAGTGAAATTGAATTAAATTGAAACTAAATGAATTAAGTGTGTAAAATGAAAATGTAAAGTGCAGAATTGTAAACGAACATGAATTGGAAGGATTTTTAGAAAAGAAGAGTGAATTTCATTCTAGAAAAGCGAAATAGGGAATGAAAACCATGGTCGAGTAATCTTCGACTTTGAATGCAAAGAACCCAAATTTGAATTTCTTGTTAATGAAGAAAACACAAAACTAATTTATTTATGTTCTAAGAAAAACTATTTTCAATCGAAAATAGAATTCCAAAATGATTAACATCGTCTAACATGATTTCACATTGACTATTACCCATTTTCAGAATTAAATTCGACTTCAAAGATAAATTTGTAAAATGTAAAGCAATAGAGAAAATAAAAAGAAGAAGAATTACGAGAACAATGAGAAGTTGAAGAAATTAATAGAGAAAAACTGAAATGAAATAAAAATAGAGAAAATTAACAATTATAAAAATTAAAATATAATAAATTAGATATTAATCATAAATGTGTTGAATATTGGTGTTTGGACCAAGGTAATTATAGCTTATAGTTATTATACTAAGTTGTCATAATAGTAAATTATTTTAAGATGAGTAATGAGGGATGTTGGTTCAGTTCCTATTAATGAGGATTGTGATTATTTTAATAAATTGTCAACAAAATTTAATTGTATGAATGCATTAAGTTTAGATGAGTTCTTAGGGGACATTGGTTCGTTTTAATTTCTGTTTTTTATTGGACTTTTATATATGAATTTCAATGAAATCAAAATGAATTTAAAGATTTATCCTCTTCCAATAAATTTGTACAATTTCTTTTACAGAAAAGACAGAAAGAGAAAAACAATATACTCGGGATAAGATATTTTGATGTGATAGAAGTTTTTTTAAAGAACATGTTTATAACGAATATAACACTAAACAATATATAACATATTCTTACATTGTAAATTTGAGTACTCAAGAGATTGAGAATCTCTTTCTTCTCAATCTCTTAACTAGTTTTGAATATTTTTATCTGTACATAAAATCCCTAAAGTGGTAATAGTTTGTTAAGGTTTCAGATTTTCTTCAAATTTTAAATATAATCATTATAAACATATTACTATATTAGAATTTAAATTACATTGTATTTTATATTAAATTATAATGATTACTATTAATTTTAATTTTAAATGAATTTGTATTAATTATTATTCCGAGATACTACAATCTTCAAACTCATTTTCCCCAAAAAAAACCTTCATTGAAAACAAATTAATTAAACTAGGTTGATGTGATTCCATTATTCAATATACCAATTAATATTAAAAGTCAATTTCATTACTTTAGAATTTGAAAACTGTGTAACACAATAACAATCAATCTTCATCACTGTACATGTAAGGGTGAGATTTTTTTTTTTCCTACCCTTGTCCATATTCAATGCTGCTTCTGGCCACTCATGTTCACATGTCACTCCCGTTGGGTGAGTGTGCTGCATCAATTGATGTAATTATTTTTCATATGTTTCAATTAATGTCTGAACGAAAATTATGAGCCATTATTGAAGGAGATTATTCAACTTTCTCAATGATATATTACATGCAATGCAACCAAGGCAAGCGTGCCTAAAGTGGATTTGTGTCCGAAATATTTGATATTATTCCTTTATGGAAATTAAGATTGCTTGGTTTTTCTTGCATATTTGAGAACATAAAGGAAAAAGTTCACTAGTTTGCTATGTACTTACTATCGCATAAATCTAATCAAATGTGGCTATTTTACATTTACAAATGCGGCTATAGAGCCGTATTTGATCAGCACGCATTCGTAAATAAGAGAGATACAAATGAGGCTATAGAGCCGCATTTGTAAATGCAATTTACGAATGCGGTTATTTCAAATAGCCGGATTTGTATATTCTTCTAAATGAGCTGAGGGTTTAAGGGGTTTAAGATTTACGAATGCGGCTCTGGTAATAGCCGCATTCGTAAATCACATTTACAAATGCAGTTATTTACCAAAGCCGCATTTGTAAATCTTGTTTTTTGATTTACAAATGCGGCTTTGGTAAATAACCGCATTTGTGAATAGTGTTTTTTTTTAAAGTGCAATTTGTATTGTCCCTAAACCATATAAATTAACCTGCATAATGATCAAACTCAGCCAGACAAATACAGAAATAATGAGATAAATTGAGAGAATCAAAATGTACATTTACAAGTAATCAAACATAATAAAACCTACACTATTGATTAACAATGGTAGAGTTATAAAAATTTATGAAATAGGTGGACCAAAAATCTCTGACATATGAAATGCTTTCCGAATTCATTGGTGTTTCGTTCGTGAATAACTGCATTGCAAAATATAGTTGACATAAATTAGTTTTTAGATATATATATATATATATATATATATATGTTTAAGAATTATAAAAATGATTTAACATATGTTATTGTTGAAGCTGGAGGAAGCTTCTTCCCTACCAAGGCTTGATGTGTGTTTGATGAAGAAAATAGCTTGAGTGCTTTGAAGATTGTAATAGGTTTTTAGATTCGTTTGTAATTAGGCTTGTAA
>Ga0123342_1010782_pt1 | contig 10299 bp, 11 predicted proteins | sample Turbeawhitnodule_FD_89960 | JGI IMG/M metagenome (GOLD analysis project Ga0123342, IMG submission 89960) | Root nodule microbial communities of legume samples collected from Mexico - Turtle bean Mexico white nodule | ecosystem: Host-associated > Plants > Roots > Nodule | place: Mexico: Nepantla...
AGAATTTAAAGGAGTTTAGAGAAAGAGAAATGCACACAAGCAGTTTATACTGGTTCACTCTTACAACAAGAGCTACATCCAGTTCCCAGAAACCACTGGGTAATCCACTAAGCAATCAAACCAAATTACAAAATACCACACACCAAAGTAGTAACCTTGATCCCCTCAAGAAACACACTACCTTTGGCAAACCACACCAAGAGTATTGATCTTGAACACCTTGTCAATACAACAACAAAAATACAGAAGATAGAGAAAGGATTACACCTGATCAAAGTTCAACTAAAAAGAATACAATTGCAATCCTATTCTACTCACTTAAAAATCCAAAGCTTGATGTGAATCTTGAAAACTTGAGATCAAATTTGTCAAACTGAATTTATCAAAACTGTTTCTTACCCTTCAGAAACATATAACAAACTATTTATATTTTCCAAAGATTGGTCAAAACATTTAATGAAGGAGCGTATTCAGTTAGAAATCATTTAAGACAGATTCACCATTCAAAACTGAATTCTTTTGGGATTTTCAAAGAAACAATAAGTTGAAACCACGAAACAGCCGATTGATTTGGTTTGACAGTTAAGTCAACCAAGTCAAACAACTTTCAACCTTTTTCAAAACCTCTAAGAGCAAAATAACCGGTTGATTCGACAAAACAACAGGTTGTTTTTCACTTAGTTGGAAAAACATTTAATTTAAAAAAGGTTTAAATTGACATCAGTTTTAGATTCAACACAAGAGTGGATCACACGTTATTCTACCCAGATCCCACCCACACATAACAACAACACCAACCTTTCATCAAACACCTTGAATTTGGATTCTTCAAAGCTCTTGATCAACAATTTCCCCCTATTTGATGAAGACAAATCCCTGGTTGCTTGTGTTGATCTTGTTTGAATCTGAAACAACACCTGCAAAATAGAAACTATGCAATCCAGAACATCTCTAATAGCAAGTTATAATGATACATCAACTAGTTTTTCTACATAACCATAAGAGTAGAAAAACTAGCCACAAACTATGCCAAAAACATCAAAACTGCAGCACCAAATCAAACAACATATGCAACAAAATTTAAAAGCATACTTAAATCAGAGTTATAACAGTTTTAAGACAACACATAAACCATATTATCCCCCTATTTGTCTTCACAAATAGAATTAGAAAGAGATAAAAATAGAATAGTTCAAAATAAAGCAATACTAGCATAGAAAATTAACAAAACTTGGCTTCAATCTTCTTTCCCATACTGCAACTCATAAAGTTGGTTTTGAACAACTTCAATCTTTTCATCAAGGGTCTGAAAACGTGTATCCATGCTTTGAAATCTATTTTCAAAGTTCTGAAAGTTTGTAGCACAAAGATCATGAAGATTCCTTTGACTTTTAGCAAAGTTGTCCAACCTATTGACCATGAATCTCTCAAAAGAAGACATTGAGAGAATTCTATTTCATTGATTTCTAGCACTTGTTCCAGCACCTATGTCAACAATAGGTTGATATTCATCTTGAGCATCAACATCAACACCTTCAGTAGCTTCTTGATCTTCTTCATCATGTTCAGCATGTGCACCACTTGAGGAACCACCATGTTCATCATCCTTGCTTACCCATCTTCCACCAATCTTGGTAAAACCCATCTTGCTTAGTGAACCATTGTTCACTTCATGTGTTGATTTCACCAATTCAGATGTTTCTTCCTCAATATCTACTTCAAAATAGTTTAAGAATTTAGAAATCAAGATAACATAAGGATAATGATAGTCATTTAACCTCATAGATTTCTGCATGTGTTCCTTGATGATATGGATCCAATTGATCTTGACTTTGCTCATAATGCAGTATATGTAGACAAGATCTTCCTAAGTGAGAACATAATGATTTCTCCCTCTTGGTGTTAGAATCCAAGTTACAATGAGAGCCAACAACCTTTCATTCAACTTCAACCCTCCAATAGAATAAGTTCTTACTTATGCTTGAGGATTCTTCAAACAACTTCTATAATACTGAATCTTGTTGAAATCTTCCACCACACCAATATTCCCTTTGTTTATTCTTAGACCAGCATACTTCAAACTAGCTACTGCAGTCCATACCTCATGAGTAATCTCCATATCCACACCTTTGACATGAGAAACAAGGTTGTTGTCAACAAACTTCAATTTGGTGTAGAAAACCCGAATAAGATCAGGATAAATGTTCCCTTTCATCTCCAAGAACCTCTTTAGCAGTTGTTCCTTGAGAAGACTTCGCACATCATCCAGCTTTTGACTTTTCAACCAGCTGAAAGAGACAACTTTTGGGTTGTTTATCACTTTTCTACTTGTTTCAAAGCGATATTTTTCAATCAACTTATTGTCCCCTAAAAACCAGCCTTCAAGACGCCCTTCTGTTCTTGCAACCTTGGTTTTGATCCTTTTTTATGATGGAGGAGTGGAATCCATGATAACAGAATGGAAAAAAATGAAACAGAGAAAAATATGAGATGCAACAAGAGATGTGCCAATGAGTTATTTTAAAAAAAAATAGGTGCAAAGGGTTTTATAGCAGCACAAAAACCCTCTTTGATCCTTTGAATGCAGTGGGTTTCAGTCTTCAAGAAGAGTAATCTGGTCCAAGCTTGCACAGGAAACACGTCAGCTCATACCAGAAAAACACATGGTTAGCACATGTGGATTTGACTAGTCATAAAGGCACTTGATTTTCCAAGATATGGAATATATTCCTTTTATGATAAGAAGTAACCTCCTCCTAAACCAAATCAGACCCATATGTCTGCTTTATTGACTCATAATTCTTTTAAGATTGAAATCTATAAAAGATAGAAAACATAAAGAAATTAAATCAATTTTATGCAGTGCTATCAGAGGAGAAACAATCGGTTGTTTCGAGAAAACAATCGGTTGTTTTTCTGAAACAACAACTAAATAGAATTTTTAAAAGCAGAGAAGAATCAAAATGTAATTGCGCCACATATATCACAATTAGCTGAAGATTTAACACAAATTAAGAAAAGAAAAACAACATAAACAAAGAAAGCCTTATCCTTTTGTCGTAGAGTCTCTTCAATGAGTCATTGTTCATGAAAACTTCTTTTGGCTTTTAAGAAGACTCAAGCTAGAACATAATCCTCAGTTCAATTCCAGACATAATCATTTCCTTCCAAAAGCTTGATTTGATGACTCAAGAGTCCATGCTTCTCTTAGTATTTCTACAACACAAAAAATTCAAGCAACAAGATTTGGTCCCTTACAAAAGTAGGTCCTTTTGATTTACATTTATCACTGGAAACTTCAGAATCTTTGGGAATCCATCTCATAATACCTTTAGGAATATAATATTTCTTAATTTTACAGAATCTAACAGAGTGACCTCTCTTCATGCAATAAAAACATGTAACAACCGGTTGTTTCGATTTTCAATCGGTTGTTTTTCTGGCACTTTTGAAAAAGGTTATGAAATCCCATTTTTCTTGCTTTGATACTTCATTTCTGGTAGTGAGCGCCACTGTTTTGGTGTTGCAATTGGTTTTGTTTTCTGGTTTTTTATGTACCACACACGGTGCTCTCTATATCCTAAAAGTGTTGCAGTTGGGTATCCTAACCAATGAATGCTATGCAGGGTTATTTAGTGCCCAAGCTCTCAATTAGGTCAACAAATTCTAAGCACATGATCTATCTTTGGAAGGGAGGATGGGTGCCAATTCTATTTTTTTTATCTACTAGGCATATCTATTGTACTAGGCATATTAAGCAAAAATAAAATAAAAAGGATAATGTAATTTACTCTTTAGCTAAATTGAACATATGTATGTGATCTTATAATCAAGAGCTACTTTTATAATTAAAAACATATGTCCTATACTAAAATAAAATCTTTACCCACTAAAATAAAATTGAATATCCAAATATCAAATATTTTTTAAATTATGAGATTTTAGACTAGCTTAAATCATGTCCTAGGAGAAAAAAAAAGAATAGAACCACGATTAGTTCTAAGATGACATTAAAAAAAGTAGTTATTTACTAATAAATAGGTTTAACATGCACCATATTTTAATATGCCCCTTCTAAAAAGGGATCAAATTAATAATATATGTTATACAATTGGTGTTAGTACTGATGCAGGTTTAGCTAGTAGAGCAGTACCTATAAATTTTAGACACATAAAAAGTCAATGCCAACCTATTATGTTATACAATTGGTGTCAATATTCTAAATTAATTTTTTTAATAATTTTCAACAGTTAATCTGACATGAAATGAAATTGTACTTCTCTAAGTCAAAAAATGAAATGAACATAAAAATTGTTAAAGAACGTTTTATGCATGCATATATAGAAGGTAAGACTTAATATATTTTTGTCTTATGAATCATTGACATAGTAAATTAATACTATGCACTAATGCTAATAATCTTATTTGCTGCTTCTTCTTCTGGATTTGATTGAAGCTGTTTAAATCAACTATATTCATAAATTTGTCTTCCAAAAAACATGTTGATGGGTATTTGTCCATTCTGTAGAACCACATATACTGTATTGATGAATTTCTGGAAACAAATTGATTATAATAATGATTGACAGTTTTTGTATAGTTGGCTTAAAATTAAGTTATCAATGTGCATGCATTTCCCACCATTTTCCTCATCATATTTTCAGTAGACAGACAAGGCTGCCATAAATGAAACAAAAAGTTACTTAAAGGCAAAATAAACCAGTGGCATGAAAGATTTATCTTTCATATGAAAAAAATATCACGTAAAAAGATAAAAATATGAAAAAGGGGTATATTCAATACTAATCAAGTCTTATTTTGGATAGTAATTTGCTAATTAAGTTTTTCTTTATCACATTAATGTCTTTTAAATATGCTCTTGCTACAATCTGTCCAACTACAACTTGCATTTTGGTTAAATTTTGTCTTCTACTTATTTGTATGTTTTTCTCAATTCACAGTTTTAAACCACCAGTGGAAAGGACTAATTCAAATAATTCATTGACAGCTATAGTTGGTGACAAGGTGAGAAATAGGTATATTCTCAACAGCCATGGTCTCTTTATCTTTCTTCTTTCAATTTGTGGAACCCTTTTGATCTCTTTTGATTTTTAGTTCTGCACAAGAAAATGCAAGTTGGGAGGTGAAACTTCAATTCCAAATCCATTCAGGTTCAAACTTTTACATTTATTATGTTTTTATTTATTTATTTAAAAAATGTTACATGTAAAAAACTCCATTTTTGAAGCAATACCTATTAGTATGTAATATACCTTGTAAGTGTGTCTGTTTGTATGCAATGCTGCATAACTGCGTATCTGCTGAAACCACATGGGAAATAAAATTTGAAACTACATAGCAAACCATATAGGCATTAAAATTTGAAAAAAATTATTAAAAGATTGATTGATTGTCAAGCTAGAGAACTTAGACCTTAACGACGAGCAAGGGATCATGAACCAACTTCATTCTCCCTAGAAAATGGCAGCAATGGTTGAAAATTGGTTGAAAACCATATTCTGCATGTTTTTCCCCTTATTTAGTTATATATTTACGTAGGAACCAAACACCAAGATCAATCATTATTGATCTTTCCCTTGACTTGTGGTTGAAATATGAGTTAGCAATAACCACTCAGATTTGATGATTCCCTTTTAAACTATTTAGTGATATGTCTCTGGCTACTTCATTCACATAAATAATGACATTTCATCTTGGTGACGATTGCTTTCATCTTAGACACTAAAACTAACCACAATTAGCACAGTGAAATAATTCTAATATAATACTCATAATCCGAAGAAAGGTTTACTTTATGAACACGACCGATAAATAGTTGTTAGTGTTGAATATACCTCGTAAGTGCTTCTGCATATCACTAGCAATATGATGATTTTTTATCTATTGGATTAAAGATGGTGGACAAAGAGTGGACTAAATTTTCAAGATTTAGTAAAGAGTATATTGATGGTGTTGAGTTATTTCTAGATTTTGCATGCACTAATGGAAGACCTCAAGGAATTGATGATTTTTTTATCTATTGGATTAAAGATGGTGGACAAAGAGTGGACTAAACTTTCAAGGTTTAGTAAATAGTATATTGGTGTGTTCAGTTATTTCTAGATTTTGCATGCACTAATGGAAGACCTCAAGGGATTGAGATTTTATGCCCTTGTTCTAAGTGTAGAAATTGTTGTTGGGCAAGAAGAGATGTGGTCTATGATTATTTAATAGCTATAAGCTTTCTAAAAGGATATAACATTTGGGTAAACCATGGGGAAGGAAATATCATCGTTGCCTATCGTAAATGATGATAAAAATGATGATGACATGGAAGATGATATTGACGGCTTATTGCATGATACATTTGGAAATGTGATAGAAGAAAATGATGGAAACGATGGTCCTAACGAGGAAGAAAAAAAATTCTACAATTTGATCAATGAGGCAAAACAAGAGTTATACATTTGATGCCAAAGTTTGTCCACTCTTTCTTTCATAATTCGATTGTATCTTTTGAAATGTCTTCATGGATGGAGCAATACCTCATTTTCTGACCTATTACAATTATTGAAAGAAGCCATGCCACTAGTACAAAATATAAAAACAACAACTCTTTATTTAATGCGTTTTTACGGTCAGACGTTGTCATTCATTGAAATTAACTTCATTTAAGAATGCGACTATTTGTAGTAGCCGCATTCTTAAACAATGCACTTTGATTTAAGAATGAGGCTATTTGTAATAGCCGCATTCTTAAATAAAGTGCTTTATTTAAGAATGCAACTTTACCCAATAGTTACATTCTTAAATCAAAGCGCTTTGTTTAACATTCTTAAAACATTTTTTACCCTAATAGCCGCATTCTTAAAACATTTTTTACCCTAACTCTGAAGTGCGTCACTTATGCTTTCATACTTGTTTTCTTCTTGGCGCTTCGTTTTCTCTCTGTTTCTGCTCTCATGCTTCCTCTGGTCTTCTGCGAATCTTCATTGTCTTCTTCATGCCATTGTAAGTTCGTTTTGAGCTCTCTTTCTTCTTCACCATTGGTTTGTATCTTCTTAATTGTTTGTTTTCTTGCATTGCTCAAAGGTCACCACTGTTTCATGGCTTGCTGTTTGGGTTTTTTCTGTGTTAAATTTGCCCCGTCGCTACTGCCGTCGCTGTTGCTACCAGTCTCGCGCCACTCTTCACCACCACCATTGCCTTCACACACAAGGTTGGCGGTGTTTTAATTATTTTTAATGTTATTAATTTGTTTATTTTTTATTTATTTCAATTTGTATTTTTAAAATTTATATTATTTTTGATTTTAGGTTAAAATAGAACTATTAAATTATTAGATGGTAGATAGATTTATATTATTTAATACTTATAATTAATTTAATTATTTTTAATTTGTATATTTAGTATTTATTATAATTTGTATTTATTATTAATTTATATTATGTTAGTTGTTAGTTTAGAATAGAATTATTGTGTTGGTATTGAGTGCGAGGGTGTTTGACCCTCGGCAATTGATACATGCTGGTATTGAGTCCGTGGCTATTCGATCCTCGACAAACGTGAGATAGAACACTTGAATGACTATTACGGAATATAATGGATCGAAATTGGATTAACTTTTTTTGCATAAGTGATGAGTACGGAAGAGGAGTACAAGAATTTATACAATTTGCGCAACGTAACGCGAATAATAGTGGTCATGATGGAGCAAAGATTAGGTGTCTATGCGTTAACTGTTTGAATGGAAGGATAAGAAAATCAGGGAGCACCTTCTATGTGATGGGTTTTTTCCGATCTTATACAACTTGGACATGGCACGTGTTTACCACGTGTTTCCGTAATTGAAGAATATGTGGGGTCCACCATGGATGATGCAGTACATGATTATGCAGATGATGATCGATTAGAGGACATGATTCATGATGTGTGAGCTGAGTCTTTTGCAAAAGCGCATGGATATGGACGTATGTCAAGCGATGCAGAGACTCCACTGTATCCTAGATCAACTAACTTCACATGGTTGTCAACGGTGTTAAGATTGATGAATTTAAAGGCAATAAATGGATGGACTGATAAAAGGTTCATGAAATTTCTTCATTTGTTGAAGGATATGCTTCCAGAGGGAAATACTCTACCTAATTGTAATTATGAGGCCCAAAAGATTCTCTGTCTAATGGGTATGGAGTATAAAAAGATACATGCATCCTAATGATTGTATATTATACATGAAAAAAATTTGAATTGTTGAAAAGTTGTCTGAGGTGTGGGTTATCACGTTATAAGTTGAAACAAAAAGATGGTGATACTATTGAAGAGATAGAAAAGTATGGACCCCCAATGAAGGTTATGTGGTATCTTACCATCATTCCAAGGATGAAGCGTTTGTTTGCAAACCCAAACGATGCTAAGAATCTTAGATGGCATGCAAATAAGAGGAAATGTGATGGCATGTACCGACATCCAGTTGATTCTATTCAATGGAAGAAATTTGATGATGAGTTTCCAGAGTTTGGTAAAGAATCAAGAAATATCCGACTTCGTTTAACTATAGAAGAAATGAGTTCGTTTGGTAATGAGTACGAATCACAGTTCATGGCTTGCTTTACAAGTTATTTACAACTTACCTCCTAGATTGTGCATGAAGCGAAATACATGATGTTGTCTATGATGATATCCGGTCCTAAACAACCAAGAAATGACATAGATGTTTATCTAAGTCCCCTAATTGATGATTTAAAGTTAATGTGGGATCAGGGTGTTGAAGTATTTGACGGATTTGCTAATGAAACTTTCAAGATGCATGCCATGTTATTTTGCACCATCAATGACTTTCCAGCATATGGTAACTTGTCAGGGTATAGTGTTAAGGGTCATAAAGCATGTCCAATATGCGAAGAAGACACACTTCTCAACAATTGAAACATGGAAGAAAGACAATATATCTTCGACATTTGAGGTTTCTTAAAAGTCATCATCCTTACCGGAGGTTGAAAAAAGCCTTTAATGAACATCAAGAGACTAGTAGTCAACCAACTCCATTAATTGGTGTTGAGGTTTACGAAAAGGCAAATAATATAGACCACACCTTCGGTAAGTCGAAAAAGAAGTCATATGTGACAAACATTTGGAAGAAAAAATCAATCTTCTTTGATCTAACGTACTGGTCGAGGTTAGAAGTCAAACATTGTATAGATGTAATGCATATTGAGAAGAATGTGTGTGATAGCTTAATTGGTACACTTTTTAACATTAACGGGAAGACGAATGATGGTCTAAATGCTCGTTTAGATTTGATTGAGATGAACATACGAGGCGAGTTGGCACCGATAGAAATTGGTAAGTGTACATATTTGCCCCCAGCCTGTTACACCATGTCAAAAAGATGAAAAAAAAAGTTTTTATCAATATCTAAAGGGTGTGAAAGTGCCATAAGGACATTCCTCAAATGTGAAGAGCCTAGTGTCAATGCAAGATTTGAATCTAATTGGGTTGAAGTCTCATGATTGCCATATCTTGATGCAACAGTTGCTTCCTGTAGCTATTAGTGGGATATTACCAAAAAATGTTAGACATACCATAACCGATTTGTGCTCATTCTTCTCTTCCATCTGTTGTAAATTCATTGATCCATTAAAATTAGATGAACTTGAAGATGAAATTGTTGTTATCTTGTGTGAATTGGAGATGCTTTTTCCTCCATATTTTTTTGACATCATGGTTCATCTAGTTATGCATCTAGTAAGAGAGGTTAGATTGTGTGGAGCAATATACTTAAGATGGATGTATCCTGTTGAGTGGTATATGAAAATTTGGAAAGGTTATGTAAAAAATCATTATCGACTAGAAGCTTCAATAATTAAAAGGTACATAGTTGAAGAAAGTATTGAATTTTGTTCAGAGTACATGTCAAGAGCAAATACAATAGGTCTTCTAGCTAATTCATGGCACCACAGGCGTTCTACAAGTAAATGTTTACGTGGTGTGAATATTGTAAGCAAATCTCGATCAGAAGTCTTGCAAGCGCATTTGTATATATTGAATAACATAGATACTCATAAAGCCATTGTGAAGGAAAATAACCCAAGAAAAGTAGAGAAATGGGTCTTGATGGAACATAATAGAACTTTCATGCCTTGGTTTAAAGACGAGGTGTTAAAGGATTCAACGACATTAGAGACCTTGACTTGGTTGACTGCTGGATTGAAGTTTAATGTCATTTCTTGTACAACGTACGAAGTGAACAATTGTATATTTTACACGAAGTCTATGGATGAAAAGAGTACAGTTCAAAAT
>Ga0123342_1010783_pt1 | contig 10298 bp, 7 predicted proteins | sample Turbeawhitnodule_FD_89960 | JGI IMG/M metagenome (GOLD analysis project Ga0123342, IMG submission 89960) | Root nodule microbial communities of legume samples collected from Mexico - Turtle bean Mexico white nodule | ecosystem: Host-associated > Plants > Roots > Nodule | place: Mexico: Nepantla...
ACCCAACAACAAAAATCACACAACAACAAGGTTTCACTTAATAAACAAATGAAAAAAATAAATGTATTACCTTTCAAAACAGGATGTGCAAGAGGAGAATGCCACCCAACCACTGTGAAAACAGGATGTCCAAGATGACACCGCCGCCCAACCACCGTGAAAGGAGGATATCGAAGACGACACCACCGCCAAACCACCCTGAAAATTGATGCACCTACGACGACCACGAACGCCGCTGCACATAAAGGTTGCAGAGAACTTGGAACAAATAGCTTGCGGAGAAGACGATGTGGTGGAGAAGACGATGTTGTGGAGAAGACGATATGGTGGAGAAGATGATGTGGTGAAGAAGACGATGTGGTGGAGAAGAAGAAACCTAATTTCAGCCCCTTTCCTAAAATCTAATTTCACATTCTACCGCACCCTAAACACTTAATTTCAGATTTTTCCTGAACCCCACAATTCAAATAAAATAATATTTGTTCTACCACGTTGACAGTTGTATGGTGGAGCAACTCATTTAGAGTTGTCCAAAAATCGGGACTCTATATATTATTGCTTCATTATTACTTTTATTTAAAATTGTGGACCCGTAAAAACTTTCTTCTCTAGCGATTATAATTTAGAATAAATAAACGTTGCAGCTTAAAGCTTATGATCTTTGAGATAAGCCATTAAGTAAATTTCTTGATTTACTAATTTGACAATATTTTATTTTTAAATTTATATTTGATTATTAAATTTAAATGAAAACTGAGACAAAAAAAAATATTTAACTTTTCATAATATTTTGTTAATAAGTTAGTCATCAATCCAACCTGTAAGTATATAATATATAAATGATATGTTGTGTAATGGTGTGTTTGTAGTAATTAATATATATATATATATATATATATATATATATATATATTTTTTATTTTACAACCAATTATGTGAAATTGAGTTAAATATAAATTTATTTTCTAAAATAAAAATTTAATGTCGGAAATTCCAAGTTGTAATTAATTGAAATACATATACAACAAGTAAAATTTTCCGCATATATCATAAATATAAACTCTAAGGAGAGATTATGTAATTGTGTTTGAGATGTAAGAAAAAAGAAAAAAATACAGTTATAACATTTCATATAAATAATTGTATTTATGTATTTTTTAATTAGAAATGATAAAACATTTTTTTTTGTCTATTGTATTTTCTCCATCTATTTTGTATTTATTTATGGTTATGTTTGTTTTATTCTTAATATATTGGTATCTAGAGCTCGTGTGAAAGACCCGTGTGAATGAGAGATCAACATTTTCGGTGAGTTGAAGCAATATTGTGAGTATGCTTTCATGACTATTCTAAATGTTACATAACCTCTTAGTAAGTGGAAACGACTATGTCGATTGATGCATGAAAATGGATGCTACTCTTGGATTTCAAAAACCTCCCAAGAACAAAAGAAAACCTATAAAGAGATTGAGAGGTCATATTGCAAGACTCAAGTTTTATTGCATTAATTGTTTTTACAAATTTTTAAAAAAATTATAAAGTCACATCATCAAAGCAAGTGTGGGATATTCTAAAATAAGCATGTGTAAGGTTGTAATATCTTCAAATACTGTATGAACTGCCATCCATGAGTTAGCAAAAAACACTTATTGATTATTTCAACAAAATCCATGTTGTGGCTAATTCATGCGAGTCTGTGATGAGATGTTGACTAATTCTAAATTTTTTGAAAAACTACTTAGAAGCCTATCTTCTCGATTTAACCATATAATTGTTGTTATAGAGGAGTTGTAATCTTAGGACTATTGCAAAACTCTTTAGAAACACATTAGTGGATAGTGATTGAGAAAAGAAGTCATAAAAAGGGTACAAACACAAGCTTTGCAAGACAAAAATAGTCAAAAGAATAGAGAGGTTGTGGTGGTTGGAATAAAAGTGGTAGGTGGATTTAAAGGAGACATAAATAGAGATTTAAATGACTTCACCTCTTAAGATCACTCTCGTTGTAGCAATAACAATATTAAGAGAAAATTTCTATACTATAGGAAAAATCAATATAAAAAGAGGGGTTTTAGAAAGAATCTTAATATAAGAAGAGTAAAATGGTATAGTTATGATAAATTTGTCCATTACTCTAATTGTAATGACAATGCCAAAAAAAAAAAGACAAGAAAAATAATAAGGCTCATTTGACAGAAAATGAATTTGATTCAGAATCAGTGCTACTAATAATGACCATAAATAATGAAATATTATTCCTCATGATATGCTCAAATCATATAACCATATAAACATTCTATGTTCTACTTTCACCTCCATTTACCATGTTTGGATCTATTTCATTTTTAGCGAATACTTAGTTAAAATATCAAAGAAAGTTTAAGAAAAAAATAAAGAAAGTTTAAGAAAAAAATAGGTTATGTATTGACAATGTAAAAAACATTGCACCATCTTTAGTCACACATAACCATGTATGGTAAACTTATTAACTTTTATAATAACTACTTTAAAAATCATAATACTATGTTCAAATTTCTAATTTAAGATGTTATATATCACAATTACCTATGGATGTGTCTCTTTTCTTTTAAGTTGCTTAAACCCCCGAAACCCCTATATTTTACATGGGCGTCTACCACGTCATTGTCACTCTCCTCTAATACAACGATTACGTTGTTAAAGGCCTCGTCAGGGTTCTGTTTTGCCTTACCCCAAGGAGCTCACTTTCAATCCAATTTCTCTGCCCAAATCTCGATCTCTTATCCAGATTCTGGTACTAGGAACGTGAATGTATTGTAGTAAATGAGGTTTCAAAATACAAACAAAATTGACTTCGGAGGCGTGAATGATCACTGTTCGTAAGGATTTATTTGCGGTGTATTGCGTAAGTCTTCCAGGATACAACAAAAACTTATTAGAAATTTTTGAGGATTAGAACTAGCAAGTTACTCTTAAAAGAGTAAGAATCCAATAAACCCTGAAAAATAATTATAAAGTAAAAGAAAATAAAATAAGTGAAGAGAGAGAAAGAGGAAAAAGGTGAAAAGGTGAGAGGAAGCTGAATGTGAGATGCGGAAGATGAGAGACAATGAAGATGTGTGAGTGAAGAGGATGAAACCTCTCTTTATATAGGGAGAGGAACCAAGAAATGTGTTGCATTTTCATAACCGATTTGCATCTTCATAAACCGCATTTGAACGTTTCAGCTTCTCAACTACACCAACGTTGTTCAACCTCCAAAAAACCAGGCAATGCAGGGGCGGAACAACTTCTCCACTGCAACAAAGTTTCTGAAAGACTAGGTAAGGAGAAGCGAAACGTGCACTTGCAACGATAACATTTTCTATTTTGGCGGTTTGCAAAATATATCTACGCGTTCGATCTATACGCGTTTGATTTGTTTAGGGTTTACAACAATCCCCGCAAAAGATATAACATATAGATAAAGAAAAAAAAAAGAAAATTTTGGGTTCATCTAAGATGTAATGCATTGAGCTGGTATAACAAGCTATATGAACCAATATTAGATTGATGAACTTAACACAAAGTGTAGTTGGTATAGCAAGTTATATGAACCAAGACACTTAGTATGTGTTAGAGGTTTATAAATTATAATACACCCCCACATTACTTGTTGTTATCAACGTGGTGCGCTTACTAGGCCATGCGCGTGCTCGATATTCATGAGTGCTATAGAGATCTCGGCAAGATCTCATGCAAGCGGCCCCACTTGACACTCATATAGGTGATTTCATCAAGTATATGCTGCAAATCATACACCACCCGTAAGGGATATAAAAATCATTACAACTTTGTAAATCGTTAAAACTCTTTTATCTTAGAATTTTAACCATAAAGTTTATCCTCTCGATAATGTAATATCTAGCACTTTCACACACTATAAGAATGGAAAAAATTGATTTTAAATCAATATTAGTGCTAGCAGAACTAACAAGTGACTTGTTTTTACCCATACGAACCTTATTCCTCGAATCTCCAATTACAAAGGTTGGGTTTCCATCACTTGTTTGTTTGTAAGTGGCTTAAGTCCCATTCCCCTCGATATTTCTAAAATTAGTTTTCTCCCTATGGGTTTTGTCCGAGGATCTGCCAAATTCCATTATGACTTGACATAGCCAATAGAAATCGTTCTACTCTTTAGGAGCTGCTTCACTAAATTATGTCTCAATTGTATATGTTTGTTCTTTCCATTGTAAGTTTTATTTTTAGCTATAACTATTGTCGATTGGCAATCACAATGCATTGATACAAATGAGGTTGGTTTCATTCCTAACAGAATGTTTGCTAAGAAGTTTTTCAACCACTCATCTTCACTACAAGCCATTTTGAGAGCAACAAACTCAGATTCCATTGTTGATCTTGCAATAATAGTTTGTCTGGCTGATCTCCATATAACTGCACCACCCCCAAGAGTAAATACATAACCATTAGTGGATTTTGTCTCATCTGAATCAGAGATTCAGTTAGCATCACTGTACCCTTCTAGCACAGGGGTGATGGAGGAAGGATTTTGGAACCCCTGTGCATGAGATGGAACTCCGTAAGCACCTCTGTCAGCCATATAAGCACCTCTCTCTCTGTCACATAAGCATCACTTGATGCCGCAAGCTGTGACTTAACGAAAATGACCAATATGGATACATTTTAAAATACATATGGACCAAATTGATTTTTTTTAAAACCACTATACTAAATTGAATATTAACCCTAAATGTAGGGACGAATTAGATAATTAATTATAAAATTTATAAGTTTTTCAAAATCTTAAATAAATACAAATAAAAAAAATTTAATGTCAATTTTAAATAAAAATAAAAAATAAAAAAAAATTCTTAAATTATTCAAAATCCTAAATAAATACATATCTTAAATTATTTAATGTCATTCTTAAATAAAAAATTTAAATTGTTTCAAAATTCTAAATCAATTATTTTATTTTCTGCATAAAATATAATCTAAAATAAATATTATTTCTAAAATTTTAAAAATCCTAAATAAATCCAAAATCTAAATTATTCAATATTATACTTAAATAAAAATATGAAATAAATTAAATTCTTAAATTATTCAAAATCTTATATAAAAATAAATTCTAACTTAGTTTATGTTATATTTAAATAAAAACTCAAATAAATAAATTTTTTATAATCTTAAATAAATACAAATTTTTAAATTATTTTATTTTCTACTTAAATAAAAATCTTAAATAAATAAAATTTGTAAGTTTTTCAAAATCCTTAATAAATATAAATTAAAAAAAAATAATGTAATTCTTTAATAAAAATAAAAAAAATCAAGAGAACTCCTAAATTGTTAATTTTTTAAATAAACACATATTCTAAATTATTTAATGTCATTCTTAAATAAAAATAAATTAATTAATTTTCTAAGTTTTTCAAAATTTTAAATAAATACACGTCATAAATTATTTTATTATCTACTTAAATAATAATCTAAAATAAATAATATTTCTAAAATTTTTAAAGTCTGAAATAAATATAAAATCTAAATAATTTAATGTTCTACTTCATTAAAAATATGAAATAAATTAAATTCCTAAATTATTCAAAATCCTAAATAAATAAAAATTATAAATTATTTATTATCATACTTAAATAAAAATATGAAATAAATAAAATTCTTAAATTATTTAATAAATATAAATCTAAATTATTTAATGTCTTACTTAAATTAAAAACTTTTAATAAAAAATTGTAATAAATAAAATTTCTAAATTATTGAAAATCTTAAATAAACACAAATCCTTGTTTTATGTCATACTTAAATAAAAATCTAAAATAAACAAATTTTGTAATTTTTCAAAATCTAAAGTAAATATAAAATCTTAAATTATTTTATTTTCTACTTAAATAAAAATCTAAAATAAATAAATTTATAAGTTTTTCAAGTAATCATTTTAACCTAAATAATTAATGTTGATTTGGTTGGACATGCTTTATGCAATTCTATTCTTTTACAATACATCAAGTGTGACAAATAAGGCATTAAGTGTGTGTGAAAAATGACTATATGATCGAGTACTCTTAAGTGGTAATTTGTTATATAGGTAATATATTGGTAATGAGATAGGACGATACATATGATAATTTATTAAAATTAGTTTAGATGTGAAATATTATTATCATAATTATTGAGAGCAAATAATATTATAAATAATAAAATAAGACATATTTTTCTCAGCTTAGTAAAATTTTGATCTCAAACCATTATATTATTGATATTAATTAAAACTAAAATCTAGTCAATAATAGATTTAAGATTTGTTTAATTTTTAATTTGTTTATTTTAGATGTTTATTTTTTAAATATCAATTTTAAAAGAAACTTATATATGAAAAAACTTATTTTTGTTTTTGGATTCAATTTCTAGTTGGAAGACAAATAATTTTTTTTATTATACTAAAATTATTTTAGTTCCTAGATAATGTTTTCATTCATAAATTTTGCATTAACATTTTATAATTTAATCATATATTATCCACACATGTCTAAATCTAAAATATATTTTTTATTAAAATAATATAATCATATAATACAAAATGGGTATCCAATCATACAAAATTAGAATTAGAATTTTGATTTTATATATAGGGTTCATAAAGAGAATAGAATCAAGACATGATCCAGAACTCAACCACAAATTATTTAGTGCAATAGAAGTTTTTAGTTTCCTTTGCAATTCCAAAATGTATCCTTGTACAAATACAAAAACTGAGAAAGAAAAAGAAAAGAGTAGCGAAACCTCAAAAGAAATGTGTGTTTGTTCTGGTGCTAGAATTTCTATACTTAAATAATGTGGTTTTGACAATAAATAAAATAAATTTTTAAAACTCAAAAAAATTTGTGTACACAAAAAGAGAATCTAATAAACTCAAAAAAATATTTATTTTCTAATTTTTTTTTTTTCACAACAATGCGGTCGACGTCAACATTTACAATGATGTCAAGATAACTTTGTACATGTGCAAAAAAAAATCTGAATGTTCGATATTCAAGTAACTGTTTGGGATATTCTGCTTCTCTATTTTCTTCCTCTTCTGCCCCACTTGTTATATGAAAATGAAAAACAAAATAAAAAAAATAAAAATGAGAAATTTTAACAATTAAATAATCAGAATTTATACAAGTGTATTGATTGATTAGAATAAAATAAACAATAATGACACTAATTCAACCAGAAATACTTTAGATTGGTCAGAATGAAAGAACAAACTAAGTTTTTGTGGTATACAATATTTTTTTATATTTCTTTTTCTTTTTGTTCTTTTTTTCGTTTTTTGTTTAGTTTTAAATTTAAGTAATTATAAAATGACGAAATAATTAAATATAAAATAATAAAATGAAATACTGATATAAGGATAAAATATGAACATATTTGTATATAACCAAAAACAGTTAAAATGGGAAATCCTCTTTATATATACTAGAGAAACTTCGCATGAGTATCTGCATTTTCCTCTGCTCAACTTCTACAATGATAAAAATTTAACATACATATAGAAATAATTTTGGATGAGTGAAAATTGGAAAGCAAAAAATAACATGTAAAATAAAACTGATGAATTGATTAATCAACTTTTTTTTTCTCTTATGGTTTGAGTTTCTCTTCTCCAAACTTTTTCTTTTCTTCCATTGGTGGTTTTGGGATCGGAGAGTGTGATGATATTCACGTTGATATTAGAATTAACTTGATGGTAGATACAAAAGAATGATGATTTTACCACAGAAAATAATGTTGCTTGAAATTGAGTGAAGAGAGTAATTGAAATTTGAATGGAGAAGTGATTGAAAATGAAAGTTATTTTTATCTGATAGATTTTATGTGAGAATGGAGTGAGGGTGAGAGTGTGCTTTTTTTCTTTCTTTCTTTCTCGTGTTGCCTTAAAATAAGGAATTAAGGGAAGAGTGAAAAGTTACTTTGCATAATTTAAAAAATAATTTTATCTTTTTAAGTAATTCATATGAAATGACAAATTCTAATAAAATAAAATATATTAAATAAGGGTAGAATTATAAAAAATTTGTCTAAAAAGAACGGTTATAAAAAGAAATCCTCTTTCTAGGTATAACAGGTCCACATTTTTTACTTTTATCATTTATATATCTATGTTTAATATTAAAATTTGAATAAACAATATTAATATTATTATAGTATATTTTAATAAATATAAATATATATAAGAAGATAAATAAATTATTTAAGTTCACCTACCGCATATATTGAAAGAAGCATAACTAACATAATAGTTATATATAGTAAATTTACAAATATCTTTAATTTTAAAAGTAAAAAAGAAAATTAGTTTAAAACAGAAAAACAGTTTCCTAACCAAATGGTTAATTTAAATCAAATTGAAAATTTAAAAAGTAATAAGAAGATTAAAATAGTCAACTTAAAACCAATAACAAATTTCATAAATTCATAACTTTATAATAATTAAAAAAAATAGTCTAAAACAACAACACATCAATTTCTTCACTCTCCACATTAAAAAAACTACCTTGAAATTACAAAATAAGTATAATAAATTAATAAAATATTAATAAAGATAAAATAAGAATATATTTATATATAAAAGAAATAGTTAAAACAGAAAATTCCCTTAATATATAATAGATAATATATATATATATATATTAATCTAAAATATATTTTTATTAAAAATAATATAATCATAGAACACAATAATACAATAATGCAATTCACAGTACACATTTCAGAAAAGTAAAATTTGAATTTGAATTTATATGGGTGTAATTTAAATTTATGGAGTGCGAGTTATGATATTTTGCCAACTTACATTTATAACAAAATATTAATAAAATCTCTTTAATAAAAATATAAATAAAATACAAAATATTAAAATAATTTTCAAAATTATAATTTTTTATAAATAATTAAAATATTAATATTTAATAGCTTATGGGATGAAATAGGTAAAAAAAACCATTTTTTTTAAATATACAGTTGCGGCCCTTCAGTTCTCCACTTTAGTGCAGTAGAGGTGGGGCACTAGTTTCCTTTGCAAATCCAAAGATGGTTCGTATCCTCTTTCTATTTCTCATATTCATATTAGGTTTTGATCGGTTTCTTAGTCCTTTTTGTTTTCTGTTTGGATTGAATCTTCATTTTAGCAAGTATTAATCCATTTTATGTCATATTTTAACTCAATGGGTTTTACCTCCGAATTCTGTACACTGGGTTTTTTGATTTTACTCTTTTCTGCACTCTATTTATCCAAATAAACTTGTGGAGGATAAGTTTGTAACATGGTATTTTTTTGAGGATCCATTGATATAACCCTAAGTTTTATCTATTTAATTTTAGGTTTGCTGTTTGTTTCTTCCTTTTATTTTGTGTTTTGAGTTTTTAACTTTGGTGCTTGTGACTGTTACAGGCTAGGGGATTGAAGAAACATTTGAAGAGGCTCAATGCTCCTAAGCATTGGATGCTTGACAAATTGGGTGGTGCATTTGTAAGTGAAAGTTTCTTCATCATTTGATCAGTTAAGGGAAGCATTTTAGAAACTGATGTATACTTTTTCTTTCATGTATAGGCTCCCAAACCCTCATCTGGACCCCACAAATCAAGGGAGTGCCTTCCCCTCATACTCATCCTGCGGAACCGGTTGAAGTATGCTCTGACCTACCGTGAAGTCATTGCTATTCTGATGCAGCGACATGTGCTTGTTGATGGCAAAGTCAGGACAGACAAGACATATCCTTCTGGTTTCATGGGTATGTTTGTGGCATTCTAATTTTATAGGGCTAAATTTATGCAGTATTGTATTCTGGGGTTGAAGGTTAATAATATGCTGTTGTGTAAGACAGTGTTATTGATGTTTGAATTTGATGTTTTATGAATACGAATTATTTAGTGATATCTCTGTAGGTCGAAACAGATAAAAGAATATATTCAGGATGTTGAATAGGAAGTAGAGCATTTACTGAATTAACGAGATTCATGCTCTTAAGAATGCTGAATACACCCTGACTCTCTGTTTCATTTACGAACACTTTCAATGTTTACCCGTGTTTCTTGAATCGTCCTGTTTTGTGAATTTGTTATGATAAATTGTGAGCACTAATTTGTCGGTCAAATTAGTCCCTGAGACTTGTCGCTGACTCTCTCTACCCCCACCGAACCAAGTGTTTGTCATTTGCAGTATAATTGTTTTGTTTTGGCTGGATTCCATGATTTCGTTCTAAATTTTATTTCTCTATGTAGATGTTGTATCTATACCTAAAACAAACGAG
>Ga0123342_1010784_pt1 | contig 10298 bp, 3 predicted proteins | sample Turbeawhitnodule_FD_89960 | JGI IMG/M metagenome (GOLD analysis project Ga0123342, IMG submission 89960) | Root nodule microbial communities of legume samples collected from Mexico - Turtle bean Mexico white nodule | ecosystem: Host-associated > Plants > Roots > Nodule | place: Mexico: Nepantla...
ACTAATCTTGGAGCAGCCATCCTCCAAGTGGCGTGATCAATCACCTACTCTTCCATCTCCATAAGTGTTCTATTCTCTAGCTTTGTTTCTTCTTCATTTTCATGTCTAGCGTAATTGTTCTTGGCTTTTTTGGTTCGGCTATTTCCATTTTCCAACAAGTTATTCTTCCTTTGTTTGATTTGGTTCAGTGTGTTTAATTTCCAGCACTTCTATTTCAGTTTGCTTATCTTTTGTTCCATTCTTTTCGGTTCAATTTGATCATAATTGGAACCTGCATATGAGTTTGGGATTTGGTGCTAGTTTTGGTGAGTTCTTGACTTAGAACATTGATCCAATTCTAAGAAAAGTGCCTAACTATTGTCCAACTCAAGTTGATTCCTAAGTAGATCAAGAATCTTTCTCTTCTATGCTATTGGAATCACATCAGTACTGATGTTGATGCTCAAGATGAAGATCTATCTGCTGCTACAATAGGGGCTGGAACAAGTGCTGGAAATCAAGGAAATAGAATTCTCTCATTGTCTCCTTTTGAGAGATTCATGGTCAATAAGTTGGATAACTTTGCTTAAAATCAAAGGAATCTTCATGATTTTTGTGCTACAAACTTTTAGAACTTTGACAACAGATTTCAAAGCATGGATACACGTTTTTAGACCCTTGATGAACAGATTGAAGCTGTTCAAAACCAACTTTTTGAGATGTAGTATGGGAAAGATTATTGAAGCCAAGCTTTGTTAATTTTCTATGATAATATTGCTTTATTTTGAACTATTATGTTTTTATCTCTTCCTAATTCTATTTGTGAAGACAAATAGGGGGAGAATATGGTTTGTGTTGTCTTAAAATTGTTATAACTCTGGATTATGTGTGCTTTTAATTTTTGTTGCATATGTTGTTTGATTTGGTGATGCAGCTTTGTTGTTTTTAACATAGTTTGTGGCTGATTTTTCTACTCTTGTGGTTATGTAGAAAACCAATTGATGTGTCATCATAACTTGCTATTAGAGATGCTCTAGATTGTATAGTTTTTGTTTTGCAATTGTTATTTCAGATTCAAACAAGACCAACACAAACAACCAGGTATTTGTCTTCATCAAATAGGAAGAGATGGTTGATCAAAAGTGATCAAGTGTTTTAAAGAATCCAAATCCAAGGTGTTTTATGAAAGGCTGGTGTTGTTGTTGTGTGTGGGTGGGATCTGGGTAGATTAAAGTGTGATCCAATCTTTTGTTGAAACTAAAACTGATGTGAATTAAAACCTTTTTGAAATTAAATGTTTTTCCAACTAAGTGAAAAACAACCTGTTGTTTTGTTGAATCAACCAGTTGTTTTGTTCTTAAATGTTTTGAAAAAGGTTGAAAGTTGTTTGACTTGGTTAACTTAACTGTCAAACCAAATTAATCGGTTATTTCGTTGTTTCAATCGATTGTTTCTTTGAAAATCCTAACAGAATTCTCTTTTGAATGGTGAATCTGTCTTAAATGATTTCTAACTGAATACGCTCATTCATTAAATGTTTTGACCAATCTTTTGAAAATATAAATAGTTTATTATATGTTTCTAAAGGGTAAGAAACAGTTTTGAGAAATTCAGTTTGATATATTTGATCTGAAGTTTTAAGATTCACATCAAGCTTTGGATTTTCAAGTGAAAGCGGAATAAGATTGCAATTGTATTCATTTCAGATTGTACTTTGATCAGGTGTAATGTTTTCTCAATCTTCTGTATTTCTGTTGTTGTATTGCCAATGAGTGTTGTGCGTTCTTGAGGTGTTCAAGATCAATACTCTTGGTGTGGTTTTCCAAAGGTACTGTGTTTCTTTAGGGGTTCAAGGTCACTACTTTGGTGTGTGGTGTTTGTAATCTTGTTTTATTGCTTAGTGGATTACCTAGTGGTTTCTGGGAACTGGATGTAGCTCTTGTTGTAAGAGTGAACCAATATAAATTGCTTGTGTGCATTTCTCTTTCTCTGAACTCCTTTTAATTTTTTTTAAGTTGTTTAAGTTTTAACTGGTATAAACAACCGATTGATTCGAAGAAACATCCGATTGATTCGAAGAAACATCCGATTGATTCGAAGAAACAATCGATTATTTTTTTGTGTTTTGCTTTGAAACAAATTGTGTTCTTGGCTAACTTGATTCCTCTTCTGAATTTCTTCACAGAGTTTCATTAAACCAACAAAAGTTTTCGAAAATATCTTATAAAAATTCACCCCCCCTCTTGTTTAAGGCCATATATTCTAACAAGGTCTACGCAGATTTTGAGGTGGAATTGTTATGGGAGGGTACTCATTCCGATTCAAGAGATTTACATTGGATCTTGTCGGTAGTCAGGTCCTCCAACCAGCAGGGTAGCGGTGCTGGCATCATTCAGGAGGGTCCCAGTGGATTATTGATTGAACAATCCTTGAAGTTTGCATTTAAGGCTAGCAATTGCTAGGCCGAGTATGAGGCCCTGATAGCAGGAATGTTGCTAGCTCAGTAATTGGCAGCTAGAAGCTTATTGGTAAAGAGCAATTCGTTACTTGTTACCGAATAGGTGATCGACAGGTACCAAGCCAAAGACGCGCAGTTGGTTGCATACCACCAGTATGTTATCATTCTGATGAAAGCTTTCACCCAGTTTGAACTCGTCCACATGCCAAGGGAGCAAAATTACAGGTTGATTTATTGGCCAAGTTGGCGAGTTGGGGGAAGGGAAATCGGTAAAGGTCGGTGATACAGGAGACTCTGAAGTCTCCGAGAACACCAGAAGACAATCCCCCAATGACAGGCCAAGCGGAGATCTTTGAGATAGGGCCTAAGAGCAGAAGAAGTCATCGGTCATTGACCTAGGAGACATTGAAGGTCCCCAGGGTAGTGACGTGCCAGGTACAAGAAGGCGAGGTAATGGCTACCTCACAGGGTGCACAGCGGAGACATGGATCACCCCGTATCAACGATATTTAGCAAATGGTTTACTGCCAGTCGAGCCCGCGGAAGCAAAGATGGTTAAAAAGAATGCAGGGAAGAATACTTTGATTGACAATATGTTGTTCCGTCACGGCTACGCTCATCCCGCCCTTGCTTGTATGAGCAGAGATCAATGTGTTCGTGTAATGGCAGAATTACATGAAGGTATCTGTGGAAGTCACATAGGCGGTCGAGCACTCGCGTTAAAAGTCATCCGAGCTGGGTACTACTGGCCAACAGTTAAGGAAGACTGTAGAGGGTATGCACAGCGATGTGAGCCATTCTAGAGAATAGACATTTTGGGTCCTTTCCCTTTGGCAACACGTTAAATGAAGTATCTCGTGGCAGCCATCGAATACTTCACAAAGTGGATCAAAGTCGAACCTCTCGCCCAGATCACCGCACACAAGGTACAACACTTTGTATGGAAGAACATAGTGTGCTGCTTTGGAATCCCTAGAAACTTGGTGTTCGAAAATGGGGCACAGTTCGCCAGTCAACAGTTGGGCAAGTTGTGTTACGAGCTTGGGATAAAGCATATATTCACCTCTGTGGAGCATCCCCAAACAAATGGTAAGGTGGAATCAGCTAACAAGGTCTTACTCAGGGGTTTGAAAAGAAAATTAGAGAAGGAAAAGGGAACGTGGATGGAGGAAGTTCCCCGGATTCTATGGGCCTACCATACTACACCATAGTCGACTACCAAGGAGACTCCTTTTAGTCTGGTGTATGGGGCGGATGCCATGATTCTTGTAGAAATCCAGAAGAACTTTCCCCGTTTCCAAAATTTCATTGTGGAAGAATCCAATGAAGGAAGAAAGATGAACCTAGACTTATTAGATGAAGTCTGAGAACATGCCCGCGTCAAATCAAAGGTGCTGAAGAGAAGGGTCGAGCTGAAACAAAGGACCAAGGTCAGGCCTAGGCAGTTTCGGGTAGTTGACTTGGGGATGCGAAAAGCCCATCCTTACCAGTTGGAGAATAAGTTGTCTCCTAAGTAGACAAGACCTTTCCACGTAGTTGAGGTGCTCGGGAATGGCGCGTACAGCTTAGAAACCCTAGAGGGGGGACCTATCCCACGGACATGGAACGCTGCCAAACTCAAATTTTACTTCAGTTGATGTATCTGATGCTTGTTGATGAACAATGTGATGCTAAGTCGACCGAAGTTGCCCTGTTAGGAGAATGGGTGCCTCATCCTTACCAACACAATCGGGTTAACTCGGTGTGAGAGCGTTCACCCGAGCTTAAACACTCTGTGGGATGAGTAATGGCGCGTAGATGTTTAAACATAGTCAGATTAACTCGGTGTGAGAGCGTTCACCCAAGCTTAAACGCTCTGTGGGATTGCCTATTTTTGTGGGTTACTCACTCTGACCAACACAGTCGGGTTAACTCGGTGTGAGAGCGGTCACCCGAGCTTAAACGCTATGTGGGATGAGTAATGGAACGCATATGTTTAAACACAATCGGGTTAACTCAGTGGGAGAGCGTTCACCCGAGCTTAAACGCTCTGTGAGATGAATAATAGCACGTAGATAATTCATCCAAATCAACATGGTCAGGTTAACTCGGCGCGAGAGTGTTCGCCCGAGCTTAAACGCACTGTGGGATGAATACTAGTTGCACAAATTGATCATCTAATGCAGTACATAATAAGAAGGACTGATTTGATGTGAGAGTGTTCATCCAAGTTTAGATATTCGGTGGGGTCGAAGTTGTATGAGCAATTCACCCCGATCTGACCAGTAATAAGTGAACTAAGTCGGTGTGAGAGTGTTCACCCGAGCTCAAATACTGGATGGAGTAAGTGTGTAGAGAAGAGCTAGCTCACTCAAGATGGTGGGGTAAACTCGGATTAGACTTCTTGTAGAATGGATTTATCCTGCCTAAATTTTTCTCACTCGCATGAAGGGCGACAAAAGGTTGTGCCGATAAGCCTGCGCCCTTGTTAGGAAAGGTTATATTCAATAAGTCGAGGTAGGTGATTTTCGCCTAGTACAATTGGGCATGCCAGACCGGAGGCTTGCTCATTGGCTACCTCAAACCCCGTTAGTAAGGCTTTTGGGTCTAGTACAGGGGAAACCCGTCAAGGGGGTCGGGGTGTTTTCCACTCAGTAGACTCTTCGCCTGATCAAGCTCAGCTCGAGCCTGGGGGCTTGTGTACTATACAGAGCTCGACACTCTAGTATGTGTGAACAGTAGCTCAGTGCTCAGAAAAGGTAAGAGGTCAGCTCGATTGTTGGGTCGAGCTAAGATTTATGTGACTGGCCCAATTTCGATGGAAGGGCCCAAAGTGCATGGTAAGGTTATCGTACGAGATACCCCTTATTTCCGCGCTAGTAGATATATATAATAGTAGTGGTTATAATGTTTGCTATTATATTTGTTGATATATTGTTGTTGCTACACGTAAATACTTGTTGATAGTTGTTGTTAACCCTAAAGAGGATAGGGATGTGCATTTATAACAGAATGATAGCCTGCGGTTAGCACCTTAAGATGATTGGTGTACGTGGTACGCCGTTTTTTCTGTTAGAGATAAAAGATAAATGTGCTTAGTATATCTTTAGTTAAGATTTTATTCTCTCAAGCGAGAAACTGTTGCATGTGCGGTTATTAAAGGGGCCTAAGACCCCAGGTGAAGGTACGCTGTTTTTGCACACTAAACTGAGTTTTATTGTTGCTTTGTGAGCCCTTACTGACTTGAGCGTCGGAGTGCCATCAACAGGTAGGGCGCCCTCTGTCACAACGGAGCCATACTCGAAGCAGCTAAGAGAGACGTGACTCCAACCCCAAAAGGAGGTGCGTTCATCTTAGGTCAACCGGCGAAGAAGTCAATCGGCGAGAACAAAATTCAATCATACTTTCTTTTCTAACCTGTGTCTAATTCATCTCACTATCTAACATTTAAACACAAATTCCTTTTTTCTCTTCAATTCAAAATTAATATTCTAATTTCTTTTATTTGCAAAAAATAAACTAAAAAAAAAAAATTAAAACATAAATTTATTCAAGAAATATAATTCAAGACATAAAACTAACAAAACAACAAATTTATTCAAACTATAAAATAAGCAAATAAACCAAATAACCAAAATATAAAAAATGAAAACATAAACAGAAAAATAAAACAAAATTCAAATAACTAAAAAAAAGAGAATTAGAAAGATAAAACCATATTTTTGCTCAATCCTTCCTTTCTAAGAAGTCATTCAGCTTTTTGTTAAAATTTTCTTCTATAGTTTTTCTTCATTTGTTGGATCTGCTCCCCTTAAATAATAGAACTTATCCCCATGACAAAATATATAACCTGCAAAATAATTAAGAGACGTAAACAGTGTGTTTGCTTCTAGGGGTGACATTGTAGTTGCATATGGATTAGAGGGTGCCACCCCTGTTTGCTTCTATGAGAGGATGAGGGTGAATGGAAAGATTGGGGTATTTAGGTTGCTTTCATAATTCAAGAGAAAGGAGAGTGAATTGAGATGAAAGTCATGTAGGATTTATGCAAAGAAAAAAGTGCCCTTACTTTTGAATGTTTTTGGACTTACACACTGCCATTACAGAAGCTTTGCATGGCAACAACAGTGCACAACAGTGACCAATACGCACATGAAATTCCTAACTTTGGTTCAGGAATCTGTTTGACCAAGTTCAATGCCAATTGAATGCATCATTCATGTTTTTTTTTTAGGATTTGCCTTCAAATTTTGTGAAGTATCTTCACAAAGATAGATAAAAAAATGTGGTTCTTCATGGATTAGGCAAGAAAATCAAATGCAAACTGTTAACAAAAGACTCTCCAAGAAAATCTAGCAAGATTGGTAGAGAATGGAAGGAGTTTTATTCTTTCCATGGATCTAAGGAAGGTAACATAATTGTGTTTGAGGCTCACAAGGAAATAAATAACCAACAAGAAAATCAGAGTTATTGTTATTTTGTAAATATTTTATTTATATGAATTTTTATTTAAGTCCCAATTTTGGACAAGGTTTATTTTTTGCTAGAAAAAGAAATAATTTAATTGTTCCAAACTTCATTACTAATATGTGCGTGTAATTGATGGTTCATGTAGGTGGTTTTATATATATATATATATATATATATATATATATATATATATTGTGTTAGTTTCGTTATATGTCTTAGTTAACTCTTTAACATATATTATTTTGAACTTCGTATTACATGTGAAATACAAGACATGATTATCTTTTGAAATTAAATAATAATACATATTATGACAGTATATTGATATGTACAAATGTTAAATTTTTTGAAAATAAAAGAATCCATTTATGTGAAAATTAATAGATAAATTTATTAAAATCTACATTGCTTAATTAAAAGTGATCATACATGTCCAATAAAGAATACACGGTTTCATATGAAATGTGACAAATAATCCGGTCCATGTCACACAAACTTTTTTTTAAAGAAAATAAGTCATTAATTACTTAATAAAGGCTATAAAGGTCCAGTAAAAATTAAAGGTTTTAATGCATTTTAAAAAGGTTAAGAATCAATAAAGAGTTTCTTCTCCTATTAATTCCAAATGCACCTTTACACACTTCTCCTATTAATTCCAAATGCACCTTTACACACTGTTTGATTCTAGGGGTAGCATTATAGTCGAAGACGAATGAGAGGATTATAGTCGAAGACAGATGAGAGGGTGTTACCCCTGTTTGATTCAGTGCAGACTTGAAGGTGAGGGAGCGGAGGCTAAGAAAGTGGAGGGGTTTGTTGGTTCTCTCAACAATAAAGAGAAAAGAGAGACTTCTAAGCAAAAAGTCACGTCACAAACCATAAAATACCATGCTACCCTTGTTTCACTTTTTTTAAACTAAATTTATCTTATAGCAGCAGTTCCATTGCCATGCCATGCACAACGACAAGAACGCCACTGTATACACATGTCATGCACAACAACACAGTATTCCATTTAAGAGATTCTAGGGAATCTCTTTTACCACCATGAATGTGTTGAATGCAATAAATGCAGTGCCTTAGAGTAGATAGGTCATAAATATAAACTACTCAATCACGACCTATATAAAAGCATGGTTCTGGGAAACTTAAGAATGCATTGAAACAAACTCTTCTTTGAAACAAACTTTTGCATTGGTTGAGTGGGCTTGGAGAGGTTTGTGAGTTAGCAGAGTGGTACAAGAGTGAGTTTTGCACTGCATCTTTCATCTTAGGTTAGCATTTAGTGAGTTTTGTAGCATGCCTAATCAATTAGCACTGAAAAATAACACAACACTTAATTGATTATGTTATTGAAAATAGTTGATAATCGATTATGTGTTGTTTTTTGGGAGCATAATAGCATAATCGACTATGTTTGATTTCTAACTAAAGGCATAATCAATTATGCTTTTGAAACCTTTGGATAATCAATCAGGTTGTATTTTTAAGGCATAAGGTAATCAATTATGTTTATATTTTTTTCCAGATTTTTGAATTAGTGTTTTTGCGTGATTTTTGTTTTCTTTTTTTAATCAAATTTGTATTTTTTCAAACACAACTTCTCCTTACTCCAGTTGTATTATGCTCTTGTTTTGTTCTTGTTAAGGTATGTATTTTTTTTAATGTATATTTTGTTATATTAATAAATTAATTATCCCATATTTTGTTAAGTTGTTTATCTAATTTATTATTGTATTTTTGAAAAAAAAATATGAAATATAAATTTTTATTTTCTTTGACATTAATTTAAATTACAGATGTGAATATTTTTTTTTAAATACTATTATTAATATAAATTAATTTTTTATTTATTTATCAAAATTAATTATATACATTATTTAAAAATAAAAATATTAATATAGTAATGAAATCTATGTTATATTATTGATAATTGCATTCATAAATTAAATATATTTATTATTGAGAATTCATTTGAATGATTTTTTAGAATGTTAAATAAAATCCATTTTAAATATAATGGAGTGCTTAATTCCTATTTTATTATCTCAATCCTGTCTAACCACGGTATTTATATGTATATATTTATAGTAGAAAATAATAATTAACATTATCAGTTTAAGACGAGGTCCTAATATAGTTTATTTCTCACATTTTTACATAAAATATTAATTAATACTTATGAGTATTAAAATTATTATTATATATACTAAGATATGTATTTAAGATATTATATACAGTTTAACATATTTATTTTAGATATTATACAATTTCATATACTAATTAAGTCAAAATTGAATCTTAACGTTTAGATTATTATTATTAATATAAATTAATTTTATCTTATATAAATTAAGTCATGAATATTTTATTCTTTTTATACCAAGTTATTGTTAGAATTAAAGACTTTAAACAAGACGGGGAGTGAATTGTTTAATGGAAGATTTTCGAAAATACTCGACAAGAATGAAGATTAATGCAGAATCATAGAAGAAGCAATTAGATCAGACAAGAAACAAAATTGTTTTAAATTGATTCCGGAAGATCAAACGGTTGTTTATGCGAATCAACCGATTATTTTTATTAGCAATTTACAAAAACACAAATCAAATAGTTTTAAAGCAGTGAGGGGTAGAGAGATTCATACACAATGTTTATATTGGTTCACTCTTAACCTGAGCTACATCAAGTCCCCAGACACCCCTGGGTATTCCACTAGGTAATCAACCACCGATTATACAACACAAACACTAAAGAGGTGATCTTGAACCCTTTAAGAACACTCACCCTTTTTGAAACACAAACACTACAAGTCAGAACACCCTCTGACTGTAGACACCAGTACCTTACAAGTTTAACAAATATGAAATGAAATACATGTAAGAACAAGAAAGATCACATTTGATACAAAAGGATTACAGCAGTTCCTATTCCATTCTTAACCAAAGCAAAGCCTAAAGTAATCTTGCAATCTTGAAAAACTTTTAATCTTTTTGGTAATCTGATCTCACTCTCTCTTTTTAGAGATATAAACACCAGTTATATAGCCTAAAAAATAGTTGTTTTAGACTTTCAATCAAGGACCAAAACAGTTTTGAGTCATGGAAAACAAATTTACTAGACTTAACCAATTATGTTAAGATTTTTAAAAAAACACTTCTTGGAATCTAGGAATCCCATGCAAGCGAACCACTTCTTGGAAGAAGAGGTTTGCAATATGGCATGCATCATCCACTTTATGGCAAAGAATAAAGTGAGCCATCTTTGAAAAATGATCCACTACTGTACTGTCCCGTATCTGGGCGTTGACAAAGTCAAAGTCAAAGTCAACGCCTGGAGTCAAAGTCAGCACAAGGCGTCGTCTAGGTGAAGAGACGCCAAATGCCGGCTTCGCCAAGAGGAAGCGTCGCCA
>Ga0123342_1010785_pt1 | contig 10298 bp, 7 predicted proteins | sample Turbeawhitnodule_FD_89960 | JGI IMG/M metagenome (GOLD analysis project Ga0123342, IMG submission 89960) | Root nodule microbial communities of legume samples collected from Mexico - Turtle bean Mexico white nodule | ecosystem: Host-associated > Plants > Roots > Nodule | place: Mexico: Nepantla...
AGCTCAACGTGCACTCAAAACAAAAACTCCAGCACAGTGGTGGGAACAATATGGTGATGCACTTCCGGAACTACAAAGATTTGCAGTTAGAGTTTTGGGTTTGACTTGTAGTTCATCCGGGTGTGAGCGCAATTGGAGTGCATTTGAAAGGGTAAACATTTAAATTTATGAGTTCATTTTATAATTAGAATTTATGAAGGGATAAATTTATGCTGTTATAATTATTTAGGTCCACACGAAAAAAAGAAACCGTTTACACCAGAAGACCATGAATGATGTAGTCTTTGTGATGGCTAATTCAAAATTGATGAAGCAGAAGGATGTTAGGAACACAAAAAACTACAACATTGATGAACTTGCCTCTGATGAAGAATGGACAGTGGAAGATAATGAAGCAAATGATGTTGAACTTTTGGATGAAGTTGGAGAAGCGAACCTATGGATGATTTGGAGGTTCCTCCAATTGCTGCGGATGATGAAGGTCATTGCATAAATAACATTAATAAAAATGAAGATCTTGTAGAAGAGAATGATGATTATCCTTCAATTAATATGAAGGATTTCCTTGGATAGTTTAATTGTATTAGATATTTGTGAACTTAGTTGTTTTCTATACGAACAATTTATGATTTATGAAACTGTTTCCAGTTGTGTTATGTATTGAATATTATTTTTCATATGTTAGAAACTCTTACGAGTCGAGTTACGATCCTCGAATATTATTTTTCATATGTTAGAAACTCTTACGAGTCGAGTTACGATCCTCAAGTTACGATCTTTTAGCTCCTTCCCGATCCTCGTACGAGTTACAAGTTTGGCTACAATTCAGAATAAGGGAGAAGAAAAGAACAATTACACAACATATAATATATTATCTAAAGTTTAAATCTACTGCTTCCTCAAGTTGGAGCATATAAACTATATGCACCAAGATTGGAACATATGAATTGAATTCCAGACCCTCTCAAAAGACTTTGTCAATGCTACCTGCAAGTTGATCATTTGTGTTGACAAGTTTAGTAGAAATTTCATTGGTTAGCAACTTCTCTCGAATAAAATTACAGTCAATCTCTATATGATTAGTCCTTTCATGGAATATTGGGTTATAGGTAATGTGAAGGGTTGCATGGTTGCCACGGTATAACTTCATTTATTGAATGTCACAAAATCTTAACTCTTAAAGTTGTTTAATCCATATCATTTCATAAGTGACTGTGGCCATAGCTACATATCTTTGTACTCTGCTTATGTACTAGACCATTCAACAACACCGAAATCTAGAAGTTCACTAGATACTATGAGATTTTAATCCTGATTTTTTCCTTGTTTTTGTTTCTGTTAGTTCATGATATCTATATAATGAAAGGATTAAAACTTTTGTTCTTTCACAGACAATGAGGTTCTCATAATCAAAAGTCTGACACACAAAGAAATCAATGCAGTTATAAAGGTTAGAATCTGTTCTGTGATAACTATTTTATTGGAGGCTTTTTGGTATATATCAGTACAGATGGGAGCAACTGGATACCTAGCTACTTACTAGAACAGGTTTATCTACATTTTTTTGAACTACCTTTCATGGCAGACCATACCCAATCCAGTCTATCTCTTCCAAGGAATTGTACTACGTCGAGGTGCCAAAGGAACTGGAATGAAATCTATTGAGTTAGCACTCTCCATGTGTGATATTATTGATATATATGGATTCACAGTTGATCCAGGATACACTGAATGGTGAGTTTTCTCTATTTTTATATTTATTATTTCTCAAATTCTTGGTGTTTCCTCCACTGATACACCAAATCTTAATTTTTAAATTATTTGTTTATTTATTTTGTAAATGTAAGGTTGTGATACTAAAAGACTTTCATACATTTTATATTCCCTTTTTATCATTTTTTTCTTATAGGACACGATACTTCTCTGAGCCTAGGAAGGGACACAACCCACTTCAAGGAAGAGCATATTACCAACTTCTAGAATGTCTTGGGGTATACATTAATTATAAATTTCTACACAATATATTTAGTGTATATATTTTATAATGTTTTTGCTTTTGGTTTTATTGTCAGGTAATCAGGATTCACTCGCCCATGAGATCTAAGAGGAGGGAAGACTGGTCAGATATACCTAGTAGAGAAATGATAGGCCAAGCACATGCAGCAGCTTTACGCTTGAAAAGGAATCAAGACGGCCAGAGAGGTGATTTAGGGCAGTTTGGCAATTGTAAGGTGTGGGGCAATGTGGATCCAGATAACAGTGGACCTGTCTCAGGATCACCAGACATGAGTGATGTCAGGAAATATTCAAATTATAATAAATGGGAAGTCATGCCTTTTGAGAGTTTGAGGAGGGAAGCACAGGATCATCAAAACCAGATGCAAGGGGTCTCTCTATATAAAATGGACGGCAATAGGTTGGATGATCTAGTCTGTGTGAGACATTCCTCAAAATCTGAGGCGTAAATGGTGCCTTTGCTTTCTGTTGTTATTGTTTGATCACGCCCAACTGTCTTCTATAGAATCTGGGATGTAGTTGCTTTCTAAGGGCTGCTAGCATAGTCCTCCAACAGCGTTCTGTTTCTTCACTTATTGAAGCCAGAGCGTAGCACCAATCTCAACTCCAAGTGAAAAAATGTTGAGTGAATATGCATAATTCCACAGATGATTCATGGTAGGGTCTAGAAGTCACACTACAGGAATTCTGACCACAGAAGTTTGTTGTACCAATTTTTTTTTTTTCAGTTTTGGAATGGACAGTCCTTAGTCCGTTGTATGGTAGTTGTCTGTCTTCTATAATGTATTAATTGGCCAAAGAAGTATCTGCAAAAAACATTTTTTTTTTTTGTGATGATGGATAAAAGAAAGTGATAGCAAGCTGTTTTGTTTTACAATATTTTCAATGTATCTATATTGTTGCTAAGCTTGTTTTCCCCTTTATTCATGTTTTTTCTCTTTTGCCAGTACTTATCTGGTTTGTTACCACAAATTGCTGCTTGACTTATTTTGCTGAATTTACCTTTTCATTTGTTTACTAATTGGTCAGCCTCAAGATCAATAGCTCTTCAAATGTTTGTGACTCCTGCAGCATGTTATCAATTGTTGGATGGTGGATATACTAAAAGTTGATCCTATTCCACTAACATTTAACTAGTTCTATAAGGCAATTGTCGATTGTAAAGTTGTGCTGTAAAAAGTAAAGCAGATGCTCTCCAGATCGTGGTACATTGACAGCCTTATAGCAGTTTGGAAACATGAATACACGAAGCCAAACAGTGTTCCTGAACTCAACCTGTTATCATTGGAAGACGCGTTTACTGAAATTGGTTTAACAACCATGAACAGTGTCGTTGCCATGCCTATTTCCAGATCTTTTGCAACCCAAAAAATAATTTCTCATGGAAATGAATGCCTTGTTAAGTTATACATCAGCAAACTCATTTTTTACATCGTATTTCGTTTTCTTCTCCCTTAAAAAGACTGATCCTATACATCAGGTTATCAATTATACTGCAATGGAGTAACAAATCTGGTAAGAATCATGTGAGAAGTCTGACTGGAAGAAAGTAAAGAAAAATATACTATGAGTTCAAACTTGTATCCAAAGTTCAATTAACTTTTAATTTAATCAAACACATATTAAGCAATGAAAAATAAACAAACGACAAGGTAAAAGGTAAAAACTAGCTCAATGGGTATATTCATTTTAAGGATAGAACTTGTCTAACAAATACTTCATTCCTTTACAAAACTTAAAAATTTAAAACCTTGGGTGAAGATGAAAATGAGGGTTGATATTATTATTTCAATGATCAAAAAATTCCAAGAGCTACATAATAAATATCTTGAGCTGATGGAACCCGCTATAGAAGGACGATCCCGAACACAAAAAGACAACCTTATCCTATACCTTAAATATCTCACTTACTACACTATCACACTATTATATCACAAACCCTCATTCCATTCTCTCCTATAAATAGGAATCACTGCTCCTCATAATCTTAATCCAAGCTCAGTTCAGCAAACCATCACCTTCAAGATGCAAACAGCTTTAACCTTTGCTGCCACCAACGTTGTGCCTTTGGCACCCACAAAGACTGTCACCCATGTCACCAACTTCCCTACCAAATTGAAAGCCCCAAGCTCCTCCCCTCGTTACTCTCCAATAAGGGCTGCAGCTGTGGATCCTGACACTTCAACAGTGGACTACAACTCGTCCTTCTCGTAAGCCATTCCTTCCAACTTCCTAGCATGCATGTTTTTCTAAGGTAAGGTGTATGAGTTTGTCTATTTTTTTATGGTTGCTTTGTTTTCAGAGTGTTTCCAGCAGAAGCATGTGAAACTGTAGGAGGGGAAGCCTGCATGGCAGAGATGTACCCTGAAGCCAAGCTGCAGCCACAAGCTAAGAACGACACACCACGAGTAGCTACAGAGAACGTTGAGAGAGAGTATCTTGAATACAATGATCCTCAAACGTAAGATCTCTCATCCACCAAATACCAAATCAATTGAGATTAATTTTCACACACTTTTGTTATAAAGATTTGTATGCAGGATGGATCTATAAAATTCAGAATAAAATATTGATTTCATTGCTAGATGTTAATTCAGAAGAGTGGAAAATCATTATAATATTGTGGATTGTGTTTTGCAGGGTATTTCGGGGAGAGGCTTGTGATGATCTTGGAGGAAGTTTCTGTGAGCACGAGTATCAGAAGAATGTCTTCTAAAGCAAACACAAACCCTCAACTTTCTTGTAATTGTAGTGTTGGTTGTACATAGCTATAGACTATGTTGAGTTTCATATAAATTTTACAATAATTTTACACTAAATTTGATACCTTTGCTTCTCTTATTCTTCACTAGTTTAAAATTGAGGACTCATATGTTAACAATCCTTGTTCAGATTACAATTAGAAATAGTATTTTATTAAAATAGATCAATTTTGAAATTATATTATCACACCCATAACTTCCTTGTGGTTCTTCATATAATTCGTTAACAATTTTTAAAAAAAATTAATTTGATTTTCTACAGACAAACATCAACTTTTCTTATTCGATCCGGTAAATCTGTAGATGAATTAGAGATTTTGATATCATATTTTAGATTAAAATTCACTTTTCCTTACTATAATTTTATGATAAAAAAAAATTATACTTTCACACCTTTAACTTTTCAACTCACAACAAAGTCATAAATAGGGGAATTTGAAAGAGGTTAAAAAGAAACAGTTTTTGAGACAATTGCATTAAATTCTTCTGCATAGTTGAATATGGATCATCTTCTGAATTAAATTAAGATGGTCCAAAACAAAGTAAAGTTTTGGAGGAACAATAAAAGCAAGTAAAGTTTGAAATATCTATTGTCAAGTGGATAAGGCTTATCCATTCACAATCTGCTGAATAGACCTTTCAATATCAACCAGATTTCAGAGGTTGCATTGTGACAGTACAAGGATTTTATTGTATTTTTCTTAAAGAAATTAAATAATGTTTTCTTCAATCTAAAATTAACTTATACAGAAGTTAAATAAAAATTAAAAAAAAAGTTATATAAGAGAGTTTTATAACTTTAATTTTAGTTTAAAGAGATTTTGATTTTTAACAAGTTTAAATTTGTATATTTTAAAAAATATATTTGAATATGATTATAATTAATTGAGTTACAAAATATTCAGTAATTAATTATATTTTTTTTTTATTTTTTTACATATTTTTAAAAATATTTCTGTTGAAATCTAAAAATCTATAAATATAAATTAATTTATAGAAAATTCATTTTACAAACTCAATTTTCTTATTCATTTCTATACTTATGTATATTTTTATAATTTTTTTAGTTTTTATTAATTTATGTAAAAAATCTTTTACAAGTAAACTTCTTTAGACTTTATCAATAACTATCAATTTTCAGAAATTTTCTAATAATATCATTTTCTTTTTTTTCATTTTGGAAGATTCTCTCAATCATTTGTTGATAGTCATATATTATATATGTATATGAATAGAGAGATTAAGAAGAAAAATGGGAAAAACGTAATGTCATGCAAATTAGTTGAAAATTTATTTTTTATATTAATTATTATACTTGATTATTGGTGAAAAGATCCACAAATTAATATTTAGTCTTCACACAATGGTTTCATCTCTTTCTTTTAATCTTATTTATTCTCACCTACGAAACATCTCCCTTCTGTAAACAAACAAACATCTCCCTTCTGTAAACAAATATTGTAACATCCCTAATACTTACTCATATATAATAAAATATAAGTAAAACAAACACTATCTACTTAACATATGAATATATATAAGTATCTCATAATTGTATCTAAAAAGAATATCCTTCTTTATAGGGATTTTAATATATACATCAAAAGTTTTAAAAACAAACAGAGCATTAAAATTAAAATTATCACATCCTCCAGCTGTTCACTTAGGAGTTCTATTACCTCTCATCTGCTCCCGTGTACAACACGATTATCACAGATAAAGAAACAAACAAAAACAAATAACAGAGTAAGCTGGCTATAACAAAGTTTTCTATATAATTTAAATTTCAAATTGATACACAAAATTCATTCTCATACAATTTCTCAAACATTTCACATAACCATCAAGTGTCTATCACGTTCACCATCCACATTACTCCTGTCAGATTTCAACTGACTCACATACTCAGACACTTGACTCTACTTCCGGAAGACTCGTGTATTGAAATTAGCATCCAGAGACCTGCACCTGTCATACTACTGCTATGAAACCCACACAGCCATGCGCATAATTATCTCAATATCTCATCATCTTCATATGACAGGGTAAATCCATTTGATCTGCTCTGATCAGTTCTTTCAAACCTCAGACTCAGCCAAATGGACCTCCTTCGACTCTCACCAACGTAATAACTTCATCTATGTGATTCCATTATATCAGTAGAGTTAGGATCCTCTCATTCACAGGACACTCACAAATCAATACACCCTAATAACAATTTCAACACGGTATTTCCTTTCCTGAAAATACTATGTCTTGATCACACTTTAACCTCATTACTACATACATCATTTAACATATCAATGCACCACTCATTCTCATCATATTTAAACTTTCTAAACAATCCAAATATATCTCAAACTTTACTTAAACACATAATCAATTCCAAATATATGCTCTTTAAATCAATCATCATCTAAAATCAAACAACCACTCATCAAACATCTCACTTAAGTAATTCAATAAAATATTAAAAAAAAAAAACAGTTCAACTCATTTATATTATCATTCAAACACTTTCAATTCTCAATCACAAACACTTTCAACAATTTATTCACCTTAAAATCAATATAAGATTCAAAATCAACCATTCCAGTCAATATATTATTTTACTTTTCAAAAGAGACAATCCTGAATTGGTGACCACGTCACCCTCATATCATATCAAGATCTTTAACCTAGGGTTCTATTGAAAGGAATAAGACTAGCTTCCCTTACCTGGACTTGAGCAGATGCTCACTAAGAGCTCCAACCCACCAAAAGCTTAAGGATAACCCAACATGCACCACAAAGTCCTGATCACAAATCTAACTATATCACTATGACCCTGAACTAATAGAGACTAATTCTGGAGATAAAAACCTCACATGCAAACTTAACTAAAAGACAACCCTAACCAAATCAAAACTAACCCAAAGGAAAATGAGCCAAGAATGAACTTACTCTATCTAAAATTCTGATCGGGCAATCTCGTAGAGTTCATTGCCAGGAGTCCAATGACAGACTCTGATCATCAAACTAACGAGCAAGCAAGTCAGAATCTTAGAGAGAAGGGAGAGGAAAGGAAAAAGGGAACAAAAATGAACTTACTCTATGAAAGATTCTGATTGGGCAGTCTTGTAGATCTCACTGCCAGGAGTCTAATGGTGGACTCCGATCGTCAAACAGATGATCGAGGAGGTCAGAATCTTAGAGAGAAGGGAGAGGAAAGGAAAAGGAAACTTGTAGAGAGATGGTGAATCTTTTAAAATGAAACCTGAATAACTAATTTTCTATTTGTATAACTTTTTTCAATTTAATAATAAAATATTCAGATATCATTTTAATTGTACCATTTCAACTCTAAGACTATTTTTCTCTGTTCTTACAAATATAGTACCCTAACTTTTTTGTGTATGTTTTTATTTCTCTAAGTTTTAGCAATCTTATGAATATATGTTTTATGTGTTGTAAATTTTTACTGTAAGTTTCCTTTTCAATTTTTTATTTTATTTTAAAAAAATAAATATGTTTTATGTGCTTTTACTTCCTGAAAAAAATTATAGTTTTCCTCCATATAATTTTTAAGATTTTTGTTTTTATTCTTTGTTCATTACTTCCATTATTATTTTTTTGTAAAAAAGTATAATTACAAAGAGTAAAATGGAAGCATTTGAAAATTACGAAAGACAAAAAAATTGCATGTATTAAAAATTAAAATTGATATAATAACAAGATAACAAAATATATAAATCTTTATTTTGTTTTAGTTTAGTTTTATATGATAGGAGAGGAAAAGGGAATACAAGGTTGATTTGGTGATGCAAGTTGAAAAGAGAAAGAAATAGATTGTTAGCTTAAATTCTTTACTGATAAAAACTAACATGTTAATAACTTTAAAAAAAATAATTAAAAAAAAAGTAGGAAAGTGTGGTGCCAATTTTAATTTAGTAAAGATATTTCTTTTATCAAAAAAAAAATAAAAATTATATTTTATGATAAGTATATAAATTAGATTATTAACAATTTAGTTATATATTTCTAAATCTCATCATTTGTTTAAATTATCTCTCAATTCTTTTTTATTTTTTATTTAACTTTTTAGAACTTATTCTTATCCATTTGTTAATCAGAGAGTGTGAGTGAGATGGTAGCCAAATAAGCATCAATTTCGATCAAAATAAGGTTTTCTCTTTCTTCATATCTCAAGTTGCTTTTTCTTTTTTTAATTGTATGTGGGGGATTTTGTGAACACGGTAAGATCAAAGCCAAATAAATGAATTTATCATTGATTGAATAGGTTTGTTTTCTTCCATCCTAAACATTTCTCTCATAACTATTTTACGGCATTTCTCTCATAACTATTTTACAGCAATTATAGTGTGTCAGAGCAATTATAGTTTGTCAGAAGTAATAAATTATCCTCTATCAAATTCACAAGGACCAGTTGAATTTTTAAATATAATATTCACTAAATAGAAGACAATATGTAAAAGTTTGTTGGAAAAAGTTTTTGTATGAAGAATTTGCAAGAAATTAAATCAAGCAAAATAAAGAATTTGAGTGATGCAATTGGAAAAATTGGGATTGAGATTCATCCTTCTCACTTGTCTGTATTTTTACAAAAGATTATAATATTTAGTTTTGATTAATATTGATGCACATATAAAAATCATTTATATTGATTCCTCGCATACAAAATTATTAAGAGAGTCTCCTAAATATCAATTCCTCGCATATTTATAAAATTTTTTTATCAATACGAACAAATGTTATAAAAAAATTAACATTTCAAATATATTCCTATCATTCAAATATGTTAAGCATTATCATTTAAGTTATATTCTTATAAGTACTTTCCAATCAAATCTAAGGATCAAAATCATGAACAATTCAAGCTTTGAGAATAAAATGATAATACCAATCTGATGACTTTTTACGGCAAGTGCACCGCGTTTATCAAAAGTAATAATCGTCCCTAAGGACGGATATCGATCCCACGAGGAACAGTAAATTAATTATTGAGTACAATATTCGTTAAATATAACAACAGAACAATAAAAAGAGTTTAGAAGTGATTGTGTTGGCACTGATCAATAAGAAAACAAACAAAGAATTAGTTGCTTCAATTGGAAAAATAGGAATTAGATTTCATCCCTCTCACTCTCATGTATTTTGATTAGCATGTTAATATTGAGTTCTTTGATTGAAATTGATGCCCGTAGAAAATTCATTTATACCGATCATTCGCATATAAAATCCTTAAGAATGTTTCCTAATTATCGATCTCTCACATATTTATAAAAACAACTTAGAATCACACTCAGACATTAACATTTCAAGTCTATCCCTAACACTTAAATATGTTAAGTATTGTTGTTTTGGTCCGAACTCTAAAAATACCTCCCAGTCATATTTAAGATTCTCAATTTGTCACAGAAAGTTAAAAGTAAAACAACAATATCAATAATCAATCAAGAAGTAAATATTAATATATAAGATATCACCTCAATACATAATAGTTTGAGCAGATTACTCCCA
>Ga0123342_1010786_pt1 | contig 10297 bp, 8 predicted proteins | sample Turbeawhitnodule_FD_89960 | JGI IMG/M metagenome (GOLD analysis project Ga0123342, IMG submission 89960) | Root nodule microbial communities of legume samples collected from Mexico - Turtle bean Mexico white nodule | ecosystem: Host-associated > Plants > Roots > Nodule | place: Mexico: Nepantla...
GATTGAATGCAAAGCATAAGCATTCTCAAACCTTTTAAAAGAAAAGTGTTTTTTCAAACTAAGTGAAAAACAACCTGTTGTTTTGTCGAAACAACCGATTGTTTTATACTTAGGTGATTTTAGTAAGATTGAAAACTGTTTTTAAATGGTTGACTTGCTGTCAAAACAAAACAACCAATTGATTCACTAAATAAACCGCACTTGTTTATGCACTAGTGCATGTAGGTTGAATTGTCATGCAAATGACCATTTCTGTTAAATTGATTTCTCTGAATTAGACAATTATGATGGTCATTCCACATGGTTATCCATGCAGCATGATATTGTGGCCAATATCGATCAGTTCGTCCTCTCATATCCTCTATGTGAAGTTGATCAATGTTCAATGGGTCACTTAGAATACTCTGTCGAAATCCAAACTAACGCATATCCCTATCAACCTGATGAAATTCATACCAAATACGCAAAATACCATATTTTTATATGGTTTTGTAACTTGTTAAGAAATATTTAAGTGATAATCGACTGGTTAAAAAAATAGTCTAATATTTTATTTAAGTTAAATTGATTAAACTATTTGTTTTCACATAAGTATGTAATTTATTGTATATTTTAACACAAGAGAAGTAGTATAATATCCATATATCAAGAATGATAAATATAATTTATTTTACAATGTTAAGTTAAAGAAGTTAAATTATATATTTTCAGATAAGAGGAAAAAGTTATTGAAGATAATTGGAATTGAAATTTGTATTCGATGAAATCAATCCACTTGAATAATGGAGATCAATATTTTGAAGAAAATGTCTTTATATGTGTTTTTGTGTCTGTATGTTTCTCTTTATCAAGGTAAATAATTTATGAAAATCCAAGAACAATGTTTTGAAATATTTTTTAACTCAAAATTTAGTGTTGCTATTAAGGAAATTTCAGTGGATTGAAATTCGATTTTAATATGTTAAAATTATTTAAAACCTCATTAAATTATGTAGAAAAATAAAGAAAAACACTTTCAAAGATAGTACAAAGGAAGCTCACATGGGTATAATTTCAAAAAATAAAGAATTATAAAGATTTCACCCTTAACCCAAAAGACTAAATACTCTCAAAACTAGATTAAATGCTCACTACAACTTTTGTATTTTCAACAAGATCACTTGAATTGTTTTTCTTCACCTTCAATTTGTTTTATAGCTTTTTGAATATGTCATTTGATATTTGAATTGATTAATCTTGAATCTTGCAATATCTTCATCTTTTTTGTGCTAGACGCTCAAAACAGAAAGCTTCAATTTGCCATCTTCCAATTTTTTTTTCAAATTTATTTAAGAAATTAATTCGAAAGTATTTGCAATATGGGTTAATAAAAACATAATAAAAAAAATATTTTCGTTCCATATATTTCATGAAAAAAAGAGTACTAAAGATTTTTAATTTTTCAAAAGATTTTTTTGAAAATATTGGGAGATATTCACTATTAAACAAGATATTCAAAAGATTTATTTGAAAAATTTATTTAGGAAAAGTTGAATTATATATATATATATATATACGAAAAATATGGTCCAAATATAGTCATTACACAAATTTAAAATTTTCATTTTTTACATAAAATGTCTTTGATTGAATGCAATTTTAATAGATATATGAATTTAAAAAAAAAAATCATTTAACCGTTATAAGTAAACACATGTTACTCATTCAACACATTTATCAGACTGTCTGACATGAACAAAACTATAAACATTTGAAGAGTCTCATTTATACTATACCAATACAAATTTTGTTAGAACCAAGTAACACATTCACTCTAAATTTTGTTATAAGCTTAACAAGTGTTATTAGATTGTCTAACGAATATATGCTATAGATGCTTAAATGTCTATCATGAACTTATGTTGTAGACACCTAGATCGTCTATCACATTGTCTAATGAATACTACAATTATAGAAACATTATTTAAATCTTTTAGTATACGTGTAACTCATTCAAACATTTCTTGTTATCATCAAAACATAAAGACATGAACTCATATAGCATCTTGTGATTATCAGACCCTATAGGGGCTTAATAGATCATATTGACAAATCATCCTGATCCTCTAGAGTCTCAACAAAACAAACACACTTTGAAGTCCTTCACAAATTTGGATATTTTATATGGAGTCCCTATTAAATTTTTTTATTCTATTAAGTACTCCAAATTTTCATACTTTTTACTTGAGTTTCTCTTGTTTAACTTTTTCATTAAGAAGGTGATGTTATTGTGATCTTTAATAGTCTCGTCACACAATCTTGCTTATTTATTTTCAAATATTAAAAAGGTGAGGTTGTTTTGTAATTAATATAAAATTATATTCTTTTCAACAAGGGAGTTGTATTACTTTTATTGAAAAATATGTTTGATAATGAAGTCGTCATGCTTTATGGTCTTTATATCATCACCTACAAAGACCAAAAGTCTGTTGTCATCACCACCATTGATGAATGTGACAACGATACTCCCTTGTTATTCAACACATCTTAAATAAAAAAACCACAATTCACTTGACAATTATTTTACATTAACTGCATTATCATTTTATATTAACCACCTAACTTGACATTTTTTTTAACATATTAAGACAACAAGTAAAATGATGGAGCAACAGTCATGTAACTCAATAATGAAAAACAATTAAATATCATAAACTTCATAGAAAAATATAATTTTTTTCGGTATTTAATGGACTAATTTTTTTTATTAATTAAGCACTCAATTCAAAATACCCAACTTTATGAGAGAGATAATACTTAATTAGACCTTATTATTATAACTAATTAAAACACATAATCCTAAGAAAATGATTCGGTATTTTTCAAAAAGTGATATTAAAAACTGAGACCAACTTGTGATCCGTATAGATACATGCCTATTTTTTATATAATTTATTTCATATTTCAAGTGGAATGAATGCTTTGACCAGTAGTATTTAGTTTTATAGGTTGATATAACCATTCTTGATCATCCACTCCAAACTCCAGTGGTTGTTAACATTTTTTAATGCCCAATAGGCCCACCCAAATGTGGCTCGCCCATAAACGTCTAATTGAGCTTTGGCGAATCTTTGATAATCTTCTTTTGTAGTTCCACTGACTTGCCATTCAGCAACCCATTCACCTTCAATTTAACATAATAATATTTAGCTACTTCGAATCTATAATTAAAAAAACACAAACTCTAAAATAAAATAAAGAGTTGTTCATTTGATAAGCTATGGCATATGAGAACATACATCTTCTAGTTTCATGCTTAAAAAACATTAATAGAAAAATACTTCCTAGATTTGAAGTCATGAACAATTAGTCACTAAGACAACTTTATCATTGTGATGCCAACCATTAATTAGGAATATATAAAAACCAACAAATTATAAGTTTATTATGTGGAGTTTTTTCATCATTAGTTAAAGTTTCTTTACTTTCCTTCATCTATTGAAAGAAGTCAAATTCATATATTCCGAAATACTAAATAATCCAGTGACCATTTATGACCAAATTATGAATATTGTTGAGTTAATTCAATTAAGACTGTCATTAAAATAGCTTGTTATAAAAAAGTGTTACTGTAAAATATACATAATCAATCTGTATGAACTTACCAACAAAAGTAAGAGGGCCATTTGAGGTTGTAACATGAGTGAGCTGTGATGAGCGATTATTGTAGATGAAATCAATGTTCTGTTGGACAGTCATGGCATTGAATACATCTTGGAAGAGGTTGTAGTAGTGAACATCAATCACAGATCGTTCAAAACCATTTGCAAGAGGGAAGAGTTCCCTGGGATCTGCAGGTCCTAGCCTATTTGATAACACTACATAAGCTGAGGAAGAGTGCTTGCGCACTGCTTCATAACCCGCCTTATAGTACTTGTTCAAGCTCTCTAGTGTCACACCAGGTGAGAAAGGCTCATTTATTAGCTCAACTGCATAAAGGCTTGGGCTTTTCGCATACCTGAAATGCAAGCAATATATATGGATCTCACGATATATCTTCCATGCAAAATTGCAAATATCATGTTACTATCAGAACACAAAATTTATGTATAAAACCTTGCCGTGAGAAACTCTATAACACGAACTGTTTCTTGAATTGTTTCATCTGTTTTTCCCCACTCCAGTGAACCATCTCTTGAAGAACTATGCTCAAAACCATTTTGGGAACCGGGTGCAGCATGAAGATCAAGGATGATTTTCAGTCCATATTTCCTGCAGGTAGGTCAAGTTTCAATATTATTCTTTTAATGTGCTATATATATATAAGTTTTTTTAGTTGAAGGACTTACTGTGACCACAAAAAGGCATTGTCTAGTGCATGTAAGGAACCTCCGACATAGGGTGGGGGTGGAGTTGGATCACTTGCTATCCACCAGCCAATTGGAATTCTAACAGCATTAAGTCCACTACTGGCTATGAACTTGAAGTCATCTTCAACAATAAAAGTGCTCCAATGTTCCTGTGGAATCACACACACCCTCGACCATTCAGCAACAACTTGCCAAACTGACATTTTCAACACTAAATCAACATCAATAATTAATAATGGATGACAGTTGTATAGAGTTTTTGCAACTGCAAGTCAGACATCATTCTTGAAAGATGAAAGGTTTTCAGTTGGACCAACCTTTTAATGCGTGAATAAATGTAAGAAACAACTGGAATTGATAATAATTGTAATAATGCATAAAACATAAACACTTTTAGGAAAATAACATATAGAATAAAAAAATAGGTATATAAATTTAATCTAAATACATTCGGCATAAAAAAAATTATATGATCAATTAATTGAAATGAATTTTAAAGCAATTATTATAAAATCAAAATTATTATTATTATTATTATATATATAAATTTGTAAATGAATAATTATATAAAAAATGTGTACAATATCATAGAATATTTTCTCCAAAAATTTATGAGCTCCAGGATGTCAGGATTTTAATTAAAAAGTTTAAAGTATTTCTCTTGATACAACACTATCTTCCTTCTTCATCCTAGTTACTGAAATTAAAAATTGTGCTATGAAATTGGTAAAAATATTTTTATAACTTTTATCTCAGCATAGCCATATTTTACAAACACTTTTATTAGTTGGAGAACTTTAAATTTGTAAACTTGTAAATAAAAATCAAACTTTAAGGTAAACAGTCATTAGGTCTTGTGGAGTTTTGGTAATAGTTCATTGTTTTGACCCATTTCTCAAGCTACAACAAACCCTGCAACCTAGGACACTGTTTGTCAATCCTTTGACTTTATATTTTGTTACCTTCATAACTTGTGGGGCTTTTGTGGGACCATAGCCATTTGTTACTTGGAATTCCCCTTGCATCCCTCCAGCAATTGTCATTACAAAAACAGATGGATCATCATCTCCCCAGCTGTTGTTGACCTTTAATGCATCAGCAGTCACCACATCCTCTCTCTTTGCCTACAATCACCCCATCAACATTAATGGTTACAATATCACTCACTCTTTACATCCATAGATTATTACACACAAAATAATTTCTTTTTACATGTATAGGTTAATAACTATTTTTATGTCAACTCAAACAGTTTTTATATATACATGGTGGTGTTATCATTTTATTTCCCTACTATTTCACCTTCTTCCACCAAAAGAAAAGTAGAGAAAACAAAGAAGCAGTGGAAGAGGAACAGTCACCTGCAGGAAGTATCCATTGGAAGCTCTGATTCGAACACGGCTCGAATTACCACTTTCCCTTACAACATGAAATGTCAAAGAATCCGTGGAAATATTGGAAACAGCAACGACTTGTATCCCATCTAAACCCACAAACTGTTTGTTGAACACCCTGAATCTGAAAGTGTTCTCATCTAGCCTCCACAACTGAACACAATACAACATCATGATCAAAATGTAACAAGGAATCACTTTTTATCGCAATTGGATTATAATCATTTAATGATTGAGCAACATCAATATGCTCACTCACTGAAAATGTTTCCCAACCGGAAGCAGCTGTGCGATTTGCAACTATGATGGTTCCTCCTCCAGACTCAGCACAAAGATATTTGCCTGTTGTCACAGACTTGAACTGAAGAGCAGTTCCATCCTACAAAAATTCAGAGAAAGAATTGATTTTGCATGAAATAAGACAGCTGAGAACATATATAAGCCTAAGAAAATATGTGTGTATGATAATTGTGAGAATTGTTTATGTATTTACAGACCAAGAAGTCTTTATTTGGAATGCCATCGAAGAGAGAAGGTTTCATCCAACCTTCGGTGACCAGCCACCCACCAAGATTAACTGCTTTCACTGGAAACTCAGCATTTGATCTTCCAATGGAGAAGGAAAAAACAGAGAAGAAGGTGAGCAAGTTAAGAAGCCATATTTTGAGGTTCACACAGTTCGTCATGTTTTTAGATGTGTCTGTGTGATCTTTGTCTCTGTACCTTGCAATGATTCTGCTAGGGATATATAAATATATATGTAGAAGTGCAGTCAAAATCTAGAAGCTCTTATACCAACAAATAATTGAAATTGGGTCTTAGTTGAAATTCCACAACCGCATCCCTTCTTCCAAATAATGTCTGTATAGAGGGAATGAAGAAGCGTTGACTAGTCTAAATAGAAAGTCTGACCAATCAATTGCTTTTTGCTTTCACACTTGCCTTTTCATTTACTCACTAGTCATTTTAGTTGACTTTTACTTTCTAATAGGGTACTTAAGAAAACTAACATAATTATAACTTACTTAACAGCCCATAAGATTATTAGGAACGGATAGCTTAATCTCTAACTCATAAATTATTAGTTGATATAATCTTCTAATTCTAATTAATAAATTAACTTATTAGACTAAAAATATTTAATAAAATTAATTCATAAGTTAGTTTTTAAATATAAAGTAATATAAAAAAATATAATTACATAAATATTATTGATAAAGTTTATATATTTGTTAAAAAGGAATATTTATATAATTATATTATTTAAATTTAAAAAAAATTATATTTTCATTAATTTTTTTATTGGTTTATTTTTAAAAATTATATATATATAACTAAATTTACAAAATAATTTACAAATTTTGATTAATAATATAACTATTTTAGATAGTAATAGTTTTTTAAGTTTACAATCTTTCCTTGTTTTCCCAAACTGATTTTCCTTTACTATGCATCCAAACCCTTTCACTCTTATCACAACCTCCCATGCCACCCACCTAAAACAATAAGTTACATACATTTTTTCTGGAAAATAATCTCCACTATGACTTTTTACAAATATGAATTGTATATATTTAAAGAGTTAAAATATTTTTCTTCAATTTTAAATAACTTTGTGTACAGTGTTAGAGAAGCAGTTACATAACTGCATTACCATTTTTACATCTGCTTCATTCATGGGTATATATAGATACCCATTATTTTGTATATATCATATAAAGAAAGAAGAGAAAAGGGAGAAAAGAAAATGATATATTTTATTGACAAAAATTGTTACATAGATTATAGATTATTGAGTGTTATATTTATATAGCACATAAAAAAAATAAAAAATAAAATAAATGATACAAATAAAGCAGTTACAACTGATAGAACATTAATAACTGATAAGGTAGTTACAATTGAAAATTTAAAATATTATATGAGAATATTTTTATCATCTAATAGCCATCCACAAGCTGAAACATGTATATCTTTCATGTTCAACTTGGATAAGTTGTCACGAAATAACCGAGGATGCAAAGGTTTGATCAACATATCAACCACTTTATTAGAGGAAGAAACTAAGATTAAATGAATGAGACCTTCTTGAAGTTTAGTCTGAACAAAATGACAATCAATTTCAATGTGTTTCGTCCTCTCATAAAACGTGGGATTCTTTGCTATGCATATAACAGACTTATTGTCACAATAGACAACAAAAGATCCAGAAATATTAGTATGCAAATCATCGCATAAATATTGTAACCATTGAAGTTCACAAACAAGGGAAGCTAATGCTTTATATTCTGCCTCTGAAGAAGATCTGGACACTGTAGACTACTTTTTAGACTTCCATGAATTTAAAGAGTTTCCCATAAACACATAATAACCAGTGATAGACCTTCTAGAATCAATGCAAGTTCCCCAATTTCAATAAGAAAAAGCTTTAAGAACAATTTGATTATTAATGGAAAAGAATAGACCAAGACCAGGACATCCTTTCAAATATCGTAATACACGAAGAGTTGTTGTCATATGAGGTTCTCGTGGATTTAAAACTAACTGAGTTTATGAACTGCAAAACTGGTATCAGACCTAGTGTGAGTAAGGTATAACAAACACCCAATCAATATTCTATATTCACCTGGATTCAAAAGTAATGAACCTTTACTTTTAGAGAAAGGATAAGATGGTTCCATGGGAAAAGAGGCGGGTTTGCAAGCCAATAAACCACTATCAGAAAGAAGATCTAAACAATATTTTCGTTGATTGAGAACAATACCAGAAGGTGAACGACTTATCTCAAAACCCAAGAAATAGCAAAGAGTACCGAGATCTTTGATACTAAATGAGTTATGAAGATGAGTTTTAACACGTTGTATTTCCTGAAGATTATTGCCAACCAACATAATGTCATCAACATATTTCAACATAGTAGTGAAAGAATGATTGTCTGTGCAAATAAATAAAGAATGATCAGCTGTACTTTGAACATAACCAAGTTGATGGAAGAGGGCCAAACACCAACCCAAAGGAGAGGCAAACATCAAGATATATTGGGCCAACTACAAGGGTCATGGCTAAGAGGCTTGATGAGGATTGGAACACTGCTACTGATGGCAGAGAAACTTACCTCTACATGTTCCAAGAAGTCCAAAATCAAGTGTAGCATAGTCTTTAAATTCTTGTCAAAGTAGCATAGGATTTTCCTTTGTAAAATTGTTTAATTTGTAATTAGGTTGAATTTTGGCTTCTAAAAACCAACCTAAGTTTGATTAGGGTTTCTAGAAACACCTAATCTAACTAAGGTCGGTCATTTAGACCTAATGGCATCACATGAGACACACCTTGTCACACTTGCCATGTGAGCTACCATTAGGCGCCAACTTTCATTTCATTTAGGATTTGAATTTCCTACCAATTTGTCTGTTCATTTCCGGTCCTCCTTGGCTATAAAAGGAGGAGCTTACCTCATGTTTTGACAAGATTAATTCATTAGTGAAATGCTGCCAATTTTGTGTCATTCTCACTCTTTGCCTAAAACTTCTTAGGATTAGGCTTTTAATCTTCCGAAATTTTCACCTTCCAAAGAGAGTTGGCCTAACCACTCTCAATTTCCTACTTCTCATGCACCTTCAAGATCACCATCACTCTTAGGAGGATCTTGTTCCACCATCAACCCATGGAGCTTCCGCAAATTCACTCAAAAACCACAAAGAAGAAGACACAAATCCATCACAAGTTGTATTACAGTCTGAGTTAGTTTTGAGTTCCATTGTCGACTCGCCTACTTTAGTCCATATAAAGATTTTCTAAGTTTACAAACTTGTGTGGGATGAGAAAGAGTAAGGCCTGCAGGAGGAGTCATGTAAATTTATTCATCAAGATCGTCGTGAAGAAAAGCATTATTCACATCTAGTTGATGAAGAATCCATCCCTTAGCACTTGCTAAAGACAAAATAAATCGAATTGTAGTAATTTTAACTACCGGAGAGAAAGTCTCAAAATACTCAATACCTTCGGTTTGAGTATATCCTTTCGCAACCAAACGAGCCTTGTACCTATCAATGGTGACGTATGGTTTATGCTTGGCTTTGAAAACCCATTTACACCCAATAGGACATTTTCCAGGAGGCAAATCCACCAAAGACCATGTTTCATTAGACTCAAGAGCATCAAGTTCATGTTGCATAGCTTATTTCCAACAATCATGTTGTATCACCTCTTTAAATGATTTAGGTTCTTGGATAGAAGAAATATTATGACAAAAAGAAGAATATGTAGGAGAACAATTATCATAAGAGAGATATTTTTGTATAGGATATTTAGTACCTGAAGAATGATTGGTAACATCTTTTGAAGAGAAGAAACTAGTGTGATAGTCCTTCAAGTATCCAGGTGGTTGTTTGAGACGAGTAGAAACTCGACCAGATGAAGGTTGTGTTGAACCAAGTTGATGTGAATGTAACTACAAGAACACATGATTCTTGACATTCTTAGGAACAACTTGAGCTGGATTTGAAAGGCACTTTACTTTAGAATTGGATCAATGTTCTAAATTCAAGAACTCAC
>Ga0123342_1010787_pt1 | contig 10296 bp, 7 predicted proteins | sample Turbeawhitnodule_FD_89960 | JGI IMG/M metagenome (GOLD analysis project Ga0123342, IMG submission 89960) | Root nodule microbial communities of legume samples collected from Mexico - Turtle bean Mexico white nodule | ecosystem: Host-associated > Plants > Roots > Nodule | place: Mexico: Nepantla...
TGGGATTTAGGTGGTCAAGAGTGGGAGGAACAAAGGATTGAATTAATGGCATATGTAAGACTTATTGGATTGGATGAACTCACTGTATAGGAGGGAAGAAAGGAGTTCGTTAAAAAAGTGACAGTAATAGACATGTAGTACCTCTTGGTTTTAGGAGAGAAACATCAATACCCTTTTTAAAGACATGCTTGATGGCATTGGAAGAGAGTTTATCCAAACCTAGAGACATTATGAACTAAACATACAAAACCAAAAGCACGTGAAAAAGGGGTTAATTTGGAAATAAAATGGAATTATGAACTTAGTTGTCAAGAGAAGAAGGCATTCTATTGATAAGAAAGCAATAATTGAGTATGGCATCCTGATTTAGATTGTTTAGGAAAAAGATCTAATATGTTTTCCTAGTGGACATGACTCACATAAGGCTTGAAGTCTAGCAAGTTTCAGAACCATTTTCTTTATTTTTGACAAGTGAGGATGACCTAAAAGATCATGTAAAAGCTTATAGGGGTGCAAAACAAGACATTCTAAAGTAGTATAATAAGCCTTTGGATCCATGGCTTTTGTCGATCAATTGACTCGTACCATGTTCTTGTATAACTAAAGAATTGACATAAAAGGTTACAAAACAATTTAATGACTTGAATTTACTTAAGGAAATAAGATTGAAGGGATATGCACGAACAAGGAGAACATATTTTAAGTTTAAGGAAGGAGAAAGAGAAACTTGACCAATTCCTTGAGAAACAACTAGATTCAATGGCTAAGGTTGTGAGATGAGGAGTTTTAGGAAAAGAAAGGGAAGAGAACAAAGAGGTTTTACAAGAACTATGATTGGAAGCACTTGAGTCAATTATCCTTGGTTTTTGACTTTCCATAAATTGTGAAATGCGAACTCTTGACAACTGGGATTTATTGATGATTGTGCTAGGCTATTGTATTCAACCTTAAATATTCTTGATAACAACCACAGATTTTGAGATATTGATAGTCTGTTCAAGAAAGCCATGGAGAGAGTAGCAATTTTTTTGACCCATTTTTTTTACAATACATGCATAGAGGACATCGTCTACCACCAGGTCCTCTTCTAATGCCACAACCTCCTTTTCCATGTGTAGAGACCATGATAGAGGATTTAGTAGATACTTGAAAATTTCTATCTTTAAGAGTTGGAACACATGGAAAATCTGGATTCATTGCATGAAGGATCATGACAATATATAACTTGTCCAACTTCTTAATTTTTTCTAGGCTACCAACTTTTAAGAACATCTTCAATTATTCAAAATCAGATTGACCTTTAGCAATAAAAGACATCATATCATGATTTGTCTATTTGATATATGCTAGCTTGTGGGTAGAATCATAGACCTGCTGAATGTCATTTGCAAAAAGTACTTTGTGCCTTCTTCCGAAAGGCTATCCATGTTTTGAAAATTTCAAGGGTTTCCAGTAATATCTTTTTCCTAGTGATCATGAAACCCTTGACCAAGAAATCAAAGTTCACTAGATACCTCATTCATGTTTAAAAGGTAAATTAATGAGTCTATATAAAATAAATCAATATGCCCAAAATTGGGGTGTCTACTAAAGAAGTTTACTTATTTGGCCACAAGCCACCATTTATTCAAATGAAACACATACCAAATTAAACTAAGTAAATACTAAGTCTTCAAGTCTCCTCTCTCACAATGAAGTCACCCCTATTCCCTGAAACGATACTTTTAATCTTGTTGCATAAAACAAGTTTCAAAAAGGAGTTTAGGAGCACTATTTGTTCTTCATTGTGCAGTAGTTGGAGAGCTCAACCAAGGGATCTACTAAATAAATTCAAGTATAAACTATCCACTTCATTACAATAAAAGAAAATAAGCAACTTTGTAACCCAACATCCATACTCAAAAGCATTTAATTGTAGAGATTAGTGTTATCAATATCAGATAACGGAAAATATCGGAGACCCTACAAAACCTTTATCAAGTTATAACAGAAATCATAATGGGTTACGACGGAAACATTGTGGAACCAAACTAATAATAATATTATGTTTAGAATATTACCAGGTTACTATGTTGTGTATAGAATATTACAAGGTTAACTAATAATATTTTAATTGGGCCGGGGTATGACATGGCCCAATTTAAATTAGGGTTTTTTTTGAAGTTATTAAGACAACAATTGGTTGTTATTAGATTAGCATTATAGCATTTTAATTGGTCAGCTGTATGGATTATTGTTCATATTTTAATTGGGCCATGTATTATGTGGCCCAATTCATTTTAGGTCAGTTATGTTATTGTTAGGGTTCCTTATTCACACACAACATCACTGTGTGCTGACACTGTCCACTCTCATTGGACCTTGCGCCGCCGCAACAAGCCTCATTCTTTTTTCCTTTTTTTGTTTTCTCCGTTCATCGTTAGCATCCCGTGATGCGTGATGCAAAAAGCGGCTGCCATGAAAAACCTGCATTGGCACCACCATGTTATGGTGGTGACCAGAAAATCTGCCACCGCTTTCTGCCATGGTGACGCTATAATGGATTATTGATAACATTGGTACAAATGATCCAATTATTTTCAGAATCATGAGTTTACTCTTTGGTTTGTGAAACTGGTGTGTCTTTGATTCACTTAGGTCCATGAACTCATTTTCACATTTCCTCATTTTGATCGAGATTCCATGCATAAACATGTTTAATAATCATATGCCTTTTGCATCTTTGGTGAAGGTATTTTGTATGCCATCCCAGATGTTATGCTCCCTTTTCATCCCCGATAGTGGTATCTTGTAACAAAGATCTTATGCCATCCTTCTTTCTAGGAGGTAACAACTTAATCAACAATCTTAAACTTCTCTGGTGATTAACATTGGGGCTTTCAAACCCCTATTACTTATAAATAAGCTCAATTAGAAAACCAACCTTCAATAATATTTGAAATAGACACGTGGGTCACCCTAAAAGTCCTTAGATTTCTAGTCAAAACTGAAAGTAAATCACATTCCCAAGAAATCATTTAATCAATATGGTTGACATCCCATATTGTCCATAAATATGGCCAAATAGTAGCCAACTGGTTGACATCCCATATTGTCCATAAATATGGCCAAATAGTAGCCAACTGGTTGACATCCCTTACAAAATGTTTTTTCAAAGTTGAGTTAGGTTTGAAATGACATTTCTAAAATTGTAGAAGAGGGTATCCTAGATCCACTAATAGGCCTACCGACCTTGTTATCTATGTACGTAGCCCAACAGTGTTGGACATGGGGTGTGTATTGGGAAAAATCCAAGTTTCACATTAGCTACTTAAAAAGTGGACTTTAAGCCTAACTCAACCTTATAAAACTAACTTATAAGGTGAGGTTTGCACCTACTTATATACTATGAAATGTCCTTATCTCTAGTTGATGTCAACACCCCCAACCATTGAGACCTGCCAACTCGTACATGAGACTATATATTATGGGTCCGATTGCGGTCCGATAACGGGTGATCTGATAAGTCTAACAAATTCTTGCTAGAATAGGTTCTAAATGATTCTGATACCATATTAAAATAAAATAAAAAGAATATAAAAATCCTTTGTGTATATTGAACACATAGGATTATGTTTATACAGAAAAAGAAACATACAAAAATATGGGCTAAGCCCATTACATAGATAAAAATATCTAATCATATCTATAATATCTCATAATATATAATAATATTTAACAGCTAGAGATGGAGCCTGAAAAAAAAATATAAGTTGGGATAATTTTCACCTTATAAATTTGTTTTGTGGTGTTGGTTTAGGTCTGATATTAAAGCTAATATTCTAGTGACTTTTGTTGGGTTTATCCTTTCACCCATTATAGGACCCCGTGATTGGACCCCCACTCAAAATGTCAAGTTCTTGACATGAGACAATGTGTTGAATATCTTACATAGTCTACAAACATGGACCAACATAGTATGAACTTTGAGGGCAAACTTCATCTTATAAGTTGGATTTGCAGGTTCAGCACATTTTAAAAGAAAACATACTTGTTAGATTAAATAGTCTTAAATAGAATTTATTGTAAAGGTACTGTGTGCTTTGTACAGCACCTAGTTCCTAAATGTATCTTTTCAATTTCTCTTCTCTTCCCTTTCATATATTATATCTGATGTATCTAAAGCTAATATAAATGAGATCCTGAGAGGGAAATGTACTCTCTAAATTTCTAATTCCTTTGTATTATTCTTAAGTATACCAATTAGGTTACTCATCCCCAAAGTTTCTTATGAAAATCCCTTTACTAATCACATCCCAAAAAATGCTTACCATGGAAGTTTAGAAGGGAGGTTGTTATACTCAATGTTAACTATGTTGCTCTTGATGGAGATATCTCATTTGAATAGCATTTTTGTTTTAAATAAGGAAATGCTTCTTAACCTCATGAATAGTTCTTTGTGGGTAGTACACACTGCGACATTGTTGTTTGAGGTCCAAAATATTTTCTTTGAGTAACGTGCTTACTTTCATTTTTGATGTTTAATTGAAAATTTTATGTTAATATAATGTGTGCATTGCAGATACAGACTCTGATAGTTCTTCTGACAGTGAATCTGATGATGAAAAGTCAAGTCCAGCAAATGCAGCTAAGGTTTAGTTTTGATTATTAAATGAAAAAGTTTATTTTTATTTAGTTATCTCTGTTTTTATTGTTTTATTGCTGGTGTTGGCAAAGATCTTGTGTATGTTTTTTTTATTAATACATGATATAGTTATTAATTTTAAATTGTTCTTCAGGAACCTGAAAATCTGGGTTCAGAAGCTCAGTTGTGTGAAAAGACCAGGGCTGCTGCTACTCTTGAAAGAAATCGTGAGTAATTGTGTTTGTTTGTCTTTTTGCGTAATTCAAAGTTGATATAGCATGCACTACAATATGAAGAAGAGGATCTATTTTTGCAACTAAAACTTGGTTCTTCCCTCATTCCTTGTCTTGTGTTTCTCTTGTATGGTTTGCTTATTCCACAATATCGTTTTCTGTATATTCTGAGTTGGATATTCAATAGTCAGTGTCGTACATACTGATAAGTAAAATGTTCCTGTTACTTTTATCATATATTGTAATTATTATGATTTATGGTCTTATTTTCATGTACCAATGATTTGATGTGAAACCATCTTTGGTTCCTATTGATTCATTTCAGACTTGGACTAGGGACTTGATTTTCTGTACTTTAATATTATTATTGATTAAGTTTTGTCCATATTGCTGTACTGACTGACTCTGACCTTTTATTTCTTACACAGAATCTCTTAGTGGGTTAGATCAGCTTGAGGATAATTCTCAGTTTAAGCCAAGTTCTTTTGATTCTGATTGCCATCAAGATGGTAAGAGTGTATAGATTTTTAAAGATATTGTTTTACTGTTATGTAGGATAGTTACACTGATAATCTTGGCGTTGCTATAGGGGACAGTGCTCCAACTGAGAGACAGGTCTCCCCTGATAAACTTTACCGAGCTGCTGTATTGAAGAATCGATTTCTTGATACCATCTTGAAAGCTCGAGAAAAGACACTGACACAGGTAAGATAAATCACATTTTTGAGCTCCATAGAGGTCTTCCTTCAGATCATTGTTGAATTTGTATTTAATTGGGCCAGGGTGAAAAGGGAGACCCTGAGAAATTGCGCCTGGAAAGGGAAAAACTTGAGATGGAGCAAAGAAAAGGTGATTTGGGTGTCATGCTTGTGTAAACAAGAGTCACGTGCCTAAACTGACTGTTTAATAACTAACCCTGTCTGTTGATCCAACTCATTATCGAGCAGAAAAGGCTAGGCTGCAAGCAGAAGCAAAAGCAGCTGAAGATGCTAGAAAGCAAGCAGAAGCAGAAGCTGCTGCAGAAGCCAGACGAAAAAGGGAGCTTGAGAGAGAAGCTGCTCGGCAAGCACTGCTCCAGGTAAATAACATAATCTCTCACCAAAATCATGTTTTTTTCTGCTTGTTTTGTCTTGATTTTATGGGGTAGCATGCATTTGTGCAGATGGAAAAGACTGTTGAAATCAATGAAAATTCTCGGCTTCTCGAAGATTTGGAAATGCTTAGAGCTGTACCCGCTGAGCAATTGCCAAGTTCTGTGGATGAAACGAGTCCTGATCACTCTCAGGATGGTCTGGGTAGTTTCAAATTTGGGAGTAGCAATCCCTTGGAACAACTAGGATTATACATCAAAGCGGACGATGAAGATGAGGAAGGTGAGCCACCATGCATTCCAAATCCTGTACATGATGTGGAAGAGGGAGAGATTGATTAAAAGTTATGCACATATCCTATGATGAATTGAGGATCAAGTATACTTAATCTTGATCCCAAAATAGTTCCCAAATTATTAAAGTTCTCGTAAGCCTTTATATGGTACGTGGGGCAGCATATTTTCTTATGGAAGCATTCTGCTTCTTGAAGGGGGAAATATGAATTCAGTTTTGGGCTGTCATGGCAGTAAAGGAGCAGTTTGAACCGAAACTACGCTAATAAGTTTGGGGCTGTTTGTATACATCAATCTTGTCGTTTACCCCATATTGGCTGATGGCTAGAGGCTAGAGCATGGCGTCCTTTCGTATAGTAGGTTATGTTGTACAAAAGATAGGCCTTCGAATCTGTGAACATACATTGTTGTATCTCCACCTTTTTAGTACTCCCTGTTTGTATTTGCGTCTGGCTATTCCTTTATTAACTTAGTTTTGGTTAAAATTTTAAAGGCAGTTTCATCTTCAGAACATTATAAACGTTTTGGTCATCTTACTGTGTGATCCGTTGTTTTTTTTTGTTCATTACGGGCGAAACCTTTTTGTATATAGTTGCAAAACTATCTTATTGCTTCCTATTTATACGATTTTATAAAAAAAAGTTGAAAGTAAAATCTCATTTTCAGAAATTCCAATTGTCTTTTTAATGCTAGATATTTTTTTATACGCTTTTTACCCCCTCAATATTGCGTGGAGCGCCTATCTTTCAACACCGCTATATTGTCACTCTTCAGTCTCCAACAAGATTTTGTAACGGAATCACTTTTTGTCCTCTTCATATGAGGATGTATCAACACTCTTAACAAACGTCCAACTCCTTGGACTACAAAGTTGATCGATGTTTTATTATTCAATATCCATTAAACATAATTCTGCAACTAAAACTTTACTTTCAAATTCATGATTTTTCATTAAAATCTTGTATTTCAACCTTCTCTCGAGAAGAGGAGCTCTATATTGATGGTAGGGTGGGGGACTTTAGATACGGCTCACAATTTCCAACTGCATCAATCACTAACTTGAAGGTTTTTAATTCTTCTTGCTAGGAAGATGAGACCTAAAAAACTATTGAAGAGCTTCGTCTTTTTCTAGAGTTGCGTTGTGATCCTTCTCGTCTTGAGGTCTCTCAGTCTTAGGTGGATGTCGAATGGGAGATATCTGTAGAAGACACTCCGACACTCAAGTCAGCAAAAAGGGTATTCGACACTGAAAAATCATTCTTAAAAAATCCAGAAATCATTTTTGAAAAGGGTAAAGCTGCTTTTCAATGATTGAAGAGGTGTAGAGAGAAGTGCGGTGAGGTGGAGGAAGAAATACCCAAACTTAATTCAACGTGTTCGGAATCCATGTTCCAATATGACATTCAATGGATAAAAGTATTGTCCAAAAGCTTTTTCATTTTCTTATATTTTAAAATATATTTTTACACAGTACAACAAATTACGCTCTTATCTATACAAGTGATATTTATTCTTTCTTATCTATATTTTCCTCATCTTTTTTCTAACATGACTATTGTTCGTATAAGTAGTGGAAACGGGCTTTTACATTTTGTTCATAAACGAGAAATATGTCCCACATCTCTCGAGTTCTCTCCAAGAACTCATCTTAGAACCTCTCCAAATTTACAAAACAATCCTTTAAGCTAACTTCTGAACCCTAACCCCCTAAAGTAACCTAAGAACATCTAAAAATTTATTTTTTAGTAAACTATTGAGAGAATTCACTTTCTTCTTTTTTGTCGGTCGGTCGGTTCTACTGTTCTTCAACTCCTTCGCTTGTTTCTCATCTTTCCTTCTTACATCGGTTTCCGATCTTCTCGCAAATACCGAATGGGGGGTACCTACAGAAGGCACTTCGACGCTCAAGTCAGTAAAAAGGTTCGACACTCGATTGTCAGAGTACTGTAGATAATGACGTACATGTTTCTTGAAATGTGCATTATTTATATTACTTGTGGTGGACTTTCCTTATTGGACCAAGTTAAGGAGTTAGACCGTGTTTAGGGTCGAATTACCTAGCTCTTAATCGCGGATTAGCTTTTCTGACCTTGATTGAGCGTAATTGGACTTGAGCTATCGGTTGATCCGACGGACGTGTGTCTCGACTACATTCGATCGGCTCGATATTGGGGTCCGAGACATTATATCAGTCGTGCGACCCTCACCGGTACACTTGCCCCCTAGGCTCGATGATGGTTAATCCGAAGAGGCTTACGAGGGTGATGTGTCGGTTGGGCTTTGGGGTTTGGAATGACGATTGGAGTTCTCAATGCTTGACGCGACGTCAGGCGACGATTAACATGACCCACATTGATGAGGGTTTTTCGGGCGGTAGCTGACGAGGATCATTGAATTGAAAAGATCTAACAAAAATCGAGATGGTTGTGACACTTTGCCTCCCGAGACCCTTGGGGTTATAAATAATGGTCCCAACAGTGTCGAGAGGAGAAGTCGACCAAGCATTGGGATTTTATGGTGCCTCTCGGCTCGTACCGGATGTCAAACTTTGAAAGCTCAACCGACCACCCTATCTTTTGTCCTGCAAGGTCGGGCTTAAATAAAATTTTAAAATTGGGATAGTTGGTTCTTACCGTGATGGAGTGCTTCTGGAAGTATGAGCGCATCTGCCTGGCCATCAAGATTAGCGCGAGGGCTACCTTCTCAATCATCTGGTACCCTGTCTCAGCTGAGTGACTAACGAAGTGTATTGATCATTCTTCATTCTCCACCTCTTGAACCAGCGCTGCACTGACCGCTTCCTCAGAGATCGCTAGGTACACCACAATAGGTTGGTCATGTCTCGGCTTCTGAATGTCTGCTGGAGATGACAAGAAGTTCTTCAACTGTTGGAACACTTCTCGTCCCAGCTGAACTTAGACGCCTTGCGATGTAGTTGCACCATCGACTTGGTCCTCTCAGCCAACCGAGGGACGAACCTAGAGAGGGCGATGAGACGTCCCATCAGTTGTTGGACCTCCTTTACATTTTGAGGACTTCGCATCTCAGCAATCGTCCGACACTTTTCTAGGTTGGCCTCGATCTCCCAATGGGTTAGCATGAATCCCAGGAATTTTCCTTTCTCAACCTCGAACGTGCACTTCTCGGGGTTGAGTCTCATGTTCGCATGAGGGCTTCGAAGACCTCTTCCAGGTCTTTGACGTGCTACTCGAAAGAGTCAAACTTTACCACGATATCGTCCATGTACACCTCTATGCACCGGTCGATATCCATGAACCGCTGGTAGGTCGCCCCAACATTCTTTAGTCCGAACGATATTACCCTGTAGTAGTAGTTGGCATCATCTGTCACAAAGATGGTTTTCTCTTTGTGCCAAGGGTGCATGCTGATCTGGTTGTACCCAAAGTAAGCATCTCGAAAACTGATACGAGTCCTTTGGGCAGGCCCTGTTCAGGTACGTGTAATCCACACACATTCTCCATTTGCCGTTCGATTTGGTGACCATTACTACGTTGGCCAACCATGTCGTGTACCGGGCTTCACAAATGAAGTCGGCTGCGAGGAGCTTCTCGAGTCTTCCTTGATTGCGATCCTCTTCTCGTCACCATGGTTTCTCTTCTTCTACACGATTGGGCGTGTTTTGAACACTGAAAGCTTGTGGGTCATGATATCCGGGTTCACCCCCCGCATATCAGATGTCGTCCATGCGAAAATGTCTACATTCATCTTCAGCATGGCTTGCATCAACTCGGTTACTATGGCCGTGCTGACACATGCACTGTGCTCTTCGTCCAGAAGGGGCACTTGGCGTAGCTCCTCCCTGGCCTCCAGCTTGTCTTCAGTCGTTCAGGGATGTATTGATGTGATTCCACTAGCCATATAGAGAAAGGTTCTTGACCTTCTTAGGAATCACCTTGAGTTGGACATTATATAGACACTTTTCTTAGAGTTGGATCATTTGTTCTAAGACAAGAACTCACCAAAAACTAGTACCAAATCCCAAACTCATTTGGATGAACCAATTTTAGTCAAATTGAACCAAAAAAGAGGAGAAA
>Ga0123342_1010788_pt1 | contig 10295 bp, 9 predicted proteins | sample Turbeawhitnodule_FD_89960 | JGI IMG/M metagenome (GOLD analysis project Ga0123342, IMG submission 89960) | Root nodule microbial communities of legume samples collected from Mexico - Turtle bean Mexico white nodule | ecosystem: Host-associated > Plants > Roots > Nodule | place: Mexico: Nepantla...
TCAAGCGACAAGCGATATCACAGAGATGGTGCACTTTGCTGCACCCGATACTCGCCTTGTCAGGTGGTGTTCTAGAGCATGTCGCGTGCTAGTTTACTCCTTGAGTAGAGAACTTAGCCGCGCAACTAGTTACTACATAGAAATGACGTTCAAGTTTCCCCAACCCAGATGACGACACGTGTAGGGTCGGATGCTATCAGTTACTCCAACCCAGGTGATGACACGTGTAGGGCTGGGAGCAACCAAGAAATGACGCTCGAGTTATCCTAGCTCAGATGATGACACGTGTAGGGCTGGGTACAACCTGCGACCCCAACCCAGATGGTGAGACGTGCAGGGTTGGATGCGAGCCACGCATCCAAAAGCATAACGGCATGGAGAGAGAAGAAACCTGGCTATAAAGGTAAACTTAACAGAATTTGCAGAGGTACGTTTTTCATTACGGCTCATTCTGCTAGGGTTGTGTGCTTTTAGTACGGTCCTACAAAGCATATTTTCTCTCAGTTTCTTGGGTGTTCTTGTCACTGACTTGAGCGTCGGAGCGCCACCGGCCGCAGAGGCGCCACCTTGTGTTTTTCAGGTTCTCAGAGAGGCTATCTGTGGGGTGGACTGGAAGGGCAAGCGGTGTCAAGCTGGTGAGGAAGATCGTGACGAGGCAACGCTTTTGCGCTAGGTCAACCGACAGGATCAGGTGGTGACACTTGTCACACTCCCATTTGAGAGGTTTTAAGAGACTTTTTCCTATAAATAGGAGTCTCTTGTACTTGATTTTTAACTTTGATTTGAGTAATAAACTAGTATCCAACTTTACACACTTTTACTTGTTTGAAGTTCTCTCTAGAGTTGTCTTCTTGTTAGACAATTTTATAGACTCCTCCTAGTAGTGTTGGCCCAACCTCACTCTAAAAACTAAGTGTTGGCTTAACCTCACTTAGATTCACCGTCATAATTTTCATCTCTTCCAAAAATCTACAATTCTCCATGCTTCTGCAATAGTGTCATCATCTGCAGAAAATATTCAAATCAAAACAATGAAGAAGAGAGTCTAAAAAGGAAGATCCAAGTTAGGATTGCATCATTATTTTTTGTATTTCTTTTAATATTCATATTCTTACCTCCTGCATATGTACAAAAATTCCAGACAAAACATGGGTGTAGTGAAATTTGAACTAAATTTAAATATAAAAAACTACATAAAACATCATTATTTACACAAGAAATTGTATATCAAGAATTTCAATGGTAAGCTTAATGTCATTTCAATCATTCATCTGCCCTAAGGTGTTATAAATGCTTACAAAATATTTTGATCATGTTGTCTTAATATACTCCAATGCTTTTAAGTCTAATGGTTATGGGTAACTGAAAAACTGAAACATTTGAACATTGTTTGAATTAGTCCATAACTAATAAATGCTAAATTTTAATTTCTTTGTGTATTGATGTATTACCGAATCCCAACCTCTATCAATTCGAACTTTCATAATGGTTGACATCCATTACATCACATAGTAACCGTACTCATAACTTCTAGATTGTTTATTGCACTACAAGTAAAAATAAATGTTATTAAAAGAATCAATGACACATATTCAAGTGAGTGAACAAATTTACTTTAAATACCTTAAGAAACATCCAAGGGAGCTTCTTTGCTTTTGCACTTGCGCTACCACTCAATGTGTTATATCCAGAAGAAGCACTGAAATAATAAGATTTCATGTTAGAACACATAAAATTATGCAATGTAAAAATAATAATAGATGTTAAATGTAATTGTCTAACCTATCTATTATGTGTTTAAAATAGTTAGGAGGTTTCTTATGCAAAGAGCCAAATCATGTAGCGGTATGATCTTGAATAGATATGACCAGTAGTTGTCAATGAGGCCTACATAAAAAATTAATTAGTTTATCTTATTTGAATAATTTAGTATAATTGATTTAATGAATATGAACTTACACGTGGATATACGGAACAATATTATTCTTTAAGGAAATAGTGATGTATTTTTGCGTTTCATATTTTTTTTCCATAGTGATTGAATGAGTTAAGGGTCTAAAATCCTATATATCTTTTTTCCCCTCATTGAAGTATAATCCATAAATATGCCAAATTTTCAATATGTTATTAATAATATATACAATAAATAAAGAGTATATAAATGTTTTAATAATTGAACTTACATCATCCATAATTCCAGAATTATTATGCTAATTCCCTGATCTCCGGACGCAATCTCCAACAAATCAGACATGTGAAAGTACAATGGTACATCACTATCTTTGCCAAAAACATTGTTATCCTACAGAACCTTTACGGGGATTTTATCTATAGTCGTAGCAACTTCCACCAATATTACCACAGGATCATTAGTGGAAAATGTTTTCTTCTTACCTAGATGATCATCAGTGGAGAATGTCTTAGGTTCCTGCTAGTCATCGAAAAAAAAAATTATTTAGTTATTAGATAACATATTTCATATGTAATCAAATTAAAGCAGAGATATACCATAGATTACGATATAGGTCTCACAAGATGTCTCAAATTCCTTATCCATCCGCTTATTAAACTCCTCCATTAAGATTTCTTTAATATCTTGAGTGACCTCAACCTTTATTTGTTTCCATAGTTATAGCAGATACTCCTAGATAGGTTCACCGCAAGAATGTTCCTTGCATTATGATAAGGGTCCAAAGTATGAGTGAATCCCCACACCATATCCAGCAACACGAACACGTCGAAGGTGCTTAGGTCGTTAAATAGCAACAATAAAAATATCCTTGGAGCCATAAGAATTAAAAGTCCTATGTTGTTTGATGAACAAGAGAATCCTACAATAAAAGAAAGCAAATTTTCAGACTTCAACATACATATTGAATTTAAAATAATAGAAACGAAACATTTTTCTTACAATTCGTTCAATTGTTCGTTGTGATTCCTCAAAAGTCCATGTCCACGAATGCTTTAGACTGGAATTCTTCCATTTCTCATGATGGGAAGGTGGGGATGGAAGGGTCAAATAATCTACGCTATTCCCTTCCTCAGTAGAAGCATGACGTTCTTTAATATTTTTTTAAACCAACTTATGCTTTAATTTTTGATAACCACCACGGGACAATAAGTGTGGGGTCTCATTACGTACTTGGTTGGATTGTGCTTTCTTTCAAACAGCCTATTTACATTCAAAAGTTAATAATAAATGAATATAAAAACTATATCCAAATAAAACATGTGATATTCACCTCCCATTTCTCAGTTTGTTGAGTTTGTACAAATTGCTACCAAGTCTCTTCATCAATGCATGCATATTTTGTATAAGAATTTTCTCCTTTCCTTACACCAAATATATAAGTTTTTGTCAGTTTGGATTTAAATTGATTAAACATGACAACCACTAAAGATAGAACCTTCGATCTCAACCTTTCCAGTCTACATTAATAAAATATAATTACTTCATAACAAATGTAAACAAACTTCATATTGAACAAAGTAAATGCAATTACATATCTTCCTAAATCATGTTTCTCTCGTGCTTGGTGACATTATCCCAAGAAGTAGTTAAGATAGAGATCCTTTTGCGAGCAACTACTTCGAGATAACTGTTAAAATTCTCTGAATTTGGCCCAATGGTGAGTTAGTGTTGATACAATAGTCTATGGTATTTTATGATCTATACTTATATGCATACAAATAATTTTTAATTTAGTAAGTCCTCTACCAAATTTTGAATGGGGAACTTAATCATCAACCATGTTCCTATTGTCAAATGAATATGTTAAGCATTAAGAATATGAAACATAATAACATATATATAATATAAAAATAAACCACAAATACATACTAATATTTATTCCTTCGTCATGATCATTTCGAGTTGCATCGACAACATCCCCGTACTTTTTATTCATCATCATTCTTGTAAGTGATTCTATCTCATGAATGTCATCATTTGGTTCTTCATCTTCTAGGTCAATATTTTGTTTTCAGGCGTAGGGTCTTGGATATAGATAACTTGGGAAGCTTCATATGCCATTATGAATGGTTTGGCATGATAACCTATCTTTTGAAAGTCAACTAAATTTATTTCCGATTCATCAAATTTCACACTAGTATTATTGTCACCCACTTGTATTTGAAAACATGTACAAAAAATTTGGTATAATTAACCTCTCAAATCTCTGCTATGACACCATAATCAAGCATTAATCCCACAACATGATTTTGATATTTTGGAATTCAAAACTACATGGACTCTGCCTCCAAAGTGACTCCACTATTTTTCACTGTACTTTTATCATCTCGAGACTTTGTGTAAAACAAAAAATCCTTTACTTCATAGCCAGAACAACATAAAACATCCAACTATAGACCGTTTGCAAGCCATGTTAGTGTTTTAGATGCTAATGGATCATTCATGATTTGTTGCTTAAACTATGGCATTGTTATTCTTGATGAACACTCATTTTTCTGATTGCCTTATACTCTTGTGTTTGGCAATGTTTTTGTATGCATATAAGTATGGTAACACCTCATCGGTGTTATTCAGGATATACAAATGTGCTTGCATAACCTCTTCTCTACATTTGATTATGACAGGTACACCTTTTGAGGATTTACTTTTCAATCTACGAGACTACCAACATTTTTTAGGAACTTCTATAGATTTTACTTTTGACATGTACTCGGAGCAAAACTCAATAGCTTCCTCTGAAATGTAATTATCAATAATGGAACCTTCTGGACAACATTGATTTTCCACATATCCCTTAGTCTTCATGTATCGTTTAACATGATACATCCATCGCATATAAACTGGCCCACACAATCTTATTTCTCTTACAAGATGAGCAACCAAATTCACCATGGTATCAAAAAAATGAAGGAGGAAAAAACATCTAGAGTTGACACAAGATAACAATAATTTTTTCTTCAAGTTCATCGAACTTTTGAGGGTCAATATCTTTACTACATATTAAATTTGAAAATGAACGTAGTTGAGTTATTGTATGCCTAATGTTTTTTGGTAAGATTTCACAAATAGCCACCGGTAGTAATTTTTGCATTAGAACATGACAATCATGAGACTTTAAGCCAACTAGTTTTAAATCATGCATAGATACAAGAGTTTTAACATTTGAATAGTAGTCTTGTCGTACATTAACACCTTTAAGACATTCACAAAGACTTGTTTACTCCTTATTTCACAAAGTGTAACACACCACAGGCAAGTATGTACATTTACCAACTTTTCATGGTGCAAATTCCTCTTGTATATTCATCTCAATTAAATCCATATGTGAAATCACACCATCTTTCGTTTTTCCTTTAATGTTCAGAAGTGTTTTTATTAAGTTGTCACACACATTTTTTCTACGTGCATTACATCTATATGTTTTGATCTCTTCTTCCATATTTCATTCAAAATTTTCTTCTTCTTCATTTTTCCAAAAACCACAATAACATTTCTTTTACCTTTTCATAATTTTGAAGGCTACATAGAGTGGGATAAATGTCATGTTCTTGGTATCCATTGAAAGCTTTTTTCAATCTATGATATGCGCGCGTGATATTTCGCTAGAAATATACAAGGCTGAAGATACATTTTCTTCCTTCCATGTTTCAATTGCTCATATGAAGTGTTCTCTTCACATATTGGACATGCTCTATGACCTTTCACACTATAACCTGATAAGTTTTCATATGTAAGGAAGTCGTTGATAGTAAAAAATAACATTGCATGTAATTAGAAATATTCATTGCCAAATACATCCAACACATCAACCCCTTCATCCAACAATAATTTCAAATCTTCAATCAATTAATTAAGATAAACATCTATGTCATTTTCAGGTTGTTTTGGACCAGAGATCATTAGAGATAACATTATGTATTTGCGCTTCATACACAAAGCAAGAGGTAAGTTGTAAATGACTGACAAAACAAGACATAAACTATGATTACTACTTAAATTTTCAAAATGATTCATTTCATCAGTAGCCAATCCAAGTCTTAAGTTTCTTTATGCTTTCCAATTCAGGAAATTCTTTATCAATCTTTTTCCACTCTAAAGAATCAGCTGGATGACGAAGTAGTCGATCACATTTCCTATTATCTACATGCCACGTAAGGTTTTTAACGTCATATGTATTTGAAAATAAATGCTTAAGCCTTGGAATTATTGGAAGATACCAAACGACCTTGGCAAGAGGACCTTCCTTTATGACTTCATCATTATATTCTTTTTGACCAACCTTAACCTTATAACGTGACAAGCCACACCTTGGACGTCTTCTTAAATCTTCAAACTCATTTCTATATAAAATACAAAACCTTATAACATGAATGTATCTTTTTCTATTCCATTCGCATCAGAATAAGTATCTTTTTTTTTGCCTCATAATTTCGATTAGGTAATGTATTTCCTTCTAGAAGCATTCGTTCAGCAATTGAAGCAACTCTATAAAGCTTTTGTCTGTCCATCCATTCATTGCCTTCAAATTCATCAACCTTAACACTGTTGATAATCTTGTGAAGTTAGTTGAACTAGGATACAAATCCTTATACATATTTTCAAACACTGCTTCAGCAAAAGATTCTACTTCCACTTCACGAATCATGTCCTCTAATCTATCGTCCATTGGGACATCAACAAACTTCATAGCTCCACACACACTTAGCAAGCATAACAATTCTATGTTGTATAATTTTTCAAAAATCCCTCACATAAAATATGTTCTCTAATTTCATAAACATTCAATATCCTTTCATTCAAACAATTCACACAAGGACACCTTATTCTTACTCCGTTATGATTACTAACGACATTAAGTTGTGAAAACTATATGAATTATTTCATGTCTCTCTCGTATGCATCCCTTATACGTAATGTTTTAATCCAACTCTAATCCATAGAACTAGAAGATTAAGAAAATCTAAATGAAAATTATCGAAGGTCGGAAACTCCCGGACTTAAAATCAATACGTTCAATACATACAAATACTATGTAATTCATTATAAAACTAAATCAAAATTGTCGAAGGAAGAACACCCCCGAACGCATAATCAACACATTCAATACATACAAATACTATCTAATTCATTTTAAAACTAAATCAAAATTTTCGAAGGTCAAACACCCCCGAACCTAGAATCAATGCATTCAATACATTCAATTACTATCTAATTAATTATAAAACTAAATCAAAATTACCGAAGGTTGAACACCCTTAGACTCAAAATCAACGCGTTTGTACCGACCAGTCCTCGGACTTTGGCGTTGACCACAGTTATGGTGGGGCCCCGGAGGCTAGGTCTACTGGAAGGATGGGAGGACGTGTCTGTGTCTCGCGAAGCTTGCGAGTGAGGATAGCCAAGGAGGGGGCGGCATCAAGGTGAAGGGTGAGGAGGCCTCGGACCTCGGTAACCCAAACTATAAAGATGGGTCGAAAAAGGTGGTTTCCAAGCCACACTCTAGTTATCAATAAGGGAGGGGCCTAGATCGCGAAGGGTCCATGCATGGGGTGTGGATGGTGCGGTAGGATGCGCCACAATCAAAGAGCCACTTGGAAAGAGACGACTTGTAAGGGTCACGTTTCGAGGGTGATCAGCATGCATGGCACGTGAACAGCTAGGGCACTCCCAAGGCGGATGACCCAGAGATTGGGTGCATGACTTGACACCCAAGTGGTCATCCCGTGGAGGTTGCACTCCGAAAAGGGGAGTCTTACGCACTAGATAGCCCTCAGAGCGGGTGTTAGTGACGCTAAGACACACCTATAGTAAACCTCACTACAATTAGCGAAAAGGGCAGAAACACTAGAGTATATAAAGGGTAACAACCAACATAATACGATACACAATTCTAATGCAAAGTAATACACAGAGAGACTACACTCACAGAGCTCTCGGAGTTAAGAGTTTTTTGGTGTTTCATTTCCTTGGAGTTTGACTTGAGCGTCGGAGTGCAAACGACCGCGAGGGCGCCTTTTGTCTTTGTGTTTTCAGGTGCTCAATCGGAGGAAAGACACGTGAGAACGCAGGGAATCTTGGACGCGAAATTGTCGTAGACGCACAGAGACGTTTAGGTCAGCTTGCGGGAACATCGTTCAATACATTCTAAAATTCAATAATTAAAATAACTAACCTCAAATGTATAACCGGAGGGGGGTAAAAGTGAGAGTAAGGTTCACATGAACGAGAGTTATAAATAAGAGACTTCTCTCTTGTAAAATTGAGACTTGGCTGAAATGAAGTATGTTTCTGAATTTTCAACATACTTTATCCAGTTCTCTCTTTACTAGATGTTCTCAAGCCTAATGAAAACTCAAGGAAGTTGGCCTAACCTCTACCGTGGCCCTTGCACCTAGAACACCATACCTATTAATCTTGTTCATCTCCATTTTCGATTCAACCTTCAAAGACTACCATTTCCTTTATCAATCTCCTCCAACACATAAGAACAAAATTACATCATAGGATGTGATCCTTTTTCTGAATCTCCTTGATTTTGTTTGAGCTTTTTCCTTTCACACCTCAACAATTTTTCAAATTCCTAATCAAATAATAGATTTTCTAAAGAGGACTTGCCTCTTGCTAGCATGAAAGTACAATAAAATAGATTCCTTTTAAGATTGAAAAGTAAACCAAAAACAAAAAGGGTTACTGGTTAGAAGTGTTAGTCTAATCTAAGAAAATAAAATTAAATATAGATCTACGATTAGATGTTAACTATTCACAAAATTTACAATATTTATTTTCTTCAAAACAAGGAATAAAAATACCTGATAACTATCAATTCCCTAACAATGATGCCATATAACTTGGTCGTGGCTTTTTATAAATATTTTCCTTGCTCAATCAAATCCCGCTCTTTTACCTGGAAAGCGAACCAAGTAAACTATATTACAGGTTGTCGCATCCATAAAGAATTAACACTAACATAGTTTTATTATATTTTACAATGAAGTGATTTGTGTTTTAAAGATTTTTTTCATGTTATTGTTATATATGTAAAGTTTTATTCAAAATTAATGTTTCTATTTTAGTTATCCAAGATGATTCCTTGCGCAAAGTTATCTATAGCAATAAGGCACTATTGTGATATTACCTCTGCATTAGGATGGAATAATTCACCATAGTCTCAGCTTCGGGCCTTGTGACTATTGAATCCAATGGTTGTCCGAATAAGGTTCAAAAGTTTGAAATCACCTTTCGGTCTCATTCATGCCTTATGGATAATCAATGGTCCTTCCTCACTATTAAGCATTAAGCACACTAATCGACCCGAGGAATATGAATATAAAAGAGAAACATGTATATATAAACAACAACAACTCTAAAAATATCACAATGTCCTCCAATTCTATTTTTGGATTCAACAACTCTAAAAATATCACATGTGAGAAGTTTAGAATTCAAACAATATATTTTGGATTTATGAGATTAATGGAACTATTTAATCCCAATTTTATGCTAATTTCAGGAATTGAAGGAAAGACGGAGCAAAGAGCTAGAGGATAACTAGAGAGGCATGGGAAAATCAATAATTCTCGCTCATGCAAGCTAATCTCGCCTAAGAGAAAGTTTTTTAGAATCCAGAACTCAATTTGGCTCAATCTCGCTAAGGCGCTCAAGGCTTGCTCAACTCTCGCTTGAGTGAGATCACTCTAGAGGCTAACTTGCTCTCTCAACCAACCTCGCCTAGGACTCACCCAAGGTCGCTCAAGACTGGCTTGAGCGAGGTTGTTCTAGAGAATAGGGATTTTTTGTTTTTATTATCTCGATTGAGCGAGATGTCATTTAACCCAAGCCTAATTAGGTTAAATAAGGGCGTAAGGTAGAGCAAAGGAGACATAGAGGAACCCTAGAAAAAATCATCAAGTATAAACAGTTTGAATATTCTTCTTTTGCTTTCCATCATCTTTTGGTACTTGTAATGGCTACTAATCGTTTCAAAATCCTATGTATTCAGGTGATATTTATCTATAATATTATACTTATTTGATATTGTTATTTTCATTTTATGCTTAAAGCTTGAATTTTATTCTTGATTTAGGTCTTTGGAATTGACTAGGAAGTATTTTTCTGACAATCTAACCTAAATGAAAATACTTTATGTCTTTTAATACTAGGAATATATTATAATATATCAAATTTTTTATAACATCTTTTCTTAATGATAAGTTGTTTTCTAAATAGTTGAGGATGTTAGAATGGATGACTTTAAACTAGAGGGGGGGGGGGGGGGGGGTATTTTTTAAAGGGGGTTTTGGAAAACTTTTAAAAAAAAAAGAAA
>Ga0123342_1010789_pt1 | contig 10295 bp, 6 predicted proteins | sample Turbeawhitnodule_FD_89960 | JGI IMG/M metagenome (GOLD analysis project Ga0123342, IMG submission 89960) | Root nodule microbial communities of legume samples collected from Mexico - Turtle bean Mexico white nodule | ecosystem: Host-associated > Plants > Roots > Nodule | place: Mexico: Nepantla...
ATCTACTTAGGAGACTCCCTAATATCATGGAAATCAAAGAAGCAGCCAACTATCTCCCGCAGCTCCTCCGAAGCCGAGTATAGAGCCCTTGCCACCACCACATGTGAGCTACAATGGTTGTCTGACCTCTTTCAGGATTTACATCTTCCTCTCTCCCAGCCTGCAACCCTGTACAGTGACAACAAATTTTTCCTTCAAATAGCGTCCAATCAAGTCTTTCATGAACGCACCAAGCACATCAAAATTGATTGTCACCTAGTTCGTGAAAAACTTAACTCTGGTCTCCTCAAACTGCTGCCCATTACTTCTGCCATGCCAGTTGTTGACATATTCACCAAGCCTCTTGCTTCCGCACAGTTCTCTACTCTCAAATCCAAGCTGGGTCTAACAAATATCTACTCCTCAGCTTGAGAAGGGGGGGAGGGGTGTTAACATATTTAGTTTTTTCTGTTTTAAGTTATTGGACTTTGTTTGTTTGGCCTAACTTTCCTTTTCTGTTTCAGTTATGTCTTAGTCTTTTTTCTTTTCTTTGTTTTTCTCTTTTTTATGCTTAAGTCATTGTCTCTTTTTTATTTGTAATTAGGGTTCTTTGTGTGATTACGTGCACTTCATTTCATGCATCACATCAGACAAGGCATATTCATCTTCAACGGTAATAATTACTTTAATTCTTCAAAATTTTGTAATCTATAAATTATATTTTAATTATTAAGTAGGATGTAGTTACTATAATTTGTTTGATTTGTTACTTATGTCTTGTTATTTGCAGAAGTCTACGGTTTTTTTTATGAGCAAAGAAAATGATTAAAATCGTACTATACTCCTAATATCTGGTTAATTGTATAAAAAAAATATTAATGATTATTCTCAACAATATATATTGATCCTATAGAACTAGACTATACAGCCTGGTGTGTCTATAAATCTTGATTATATAAATCTTTATTCTTTTTATGTGCATATTTGTATATTATGTAATTCATTATTTTTTTTAATAAAAGAAAACAATGATCCATATTCATATAGAAAACGAATAAGATGTTGAACTTCCAAATTCATTCTTTATAAATTTGTTTGAAGAAATAACGGTTTTAGGTAACCAATTTTTTTTTTATATGGATTGGCAAAAAAATGTCTCATTTGCTAATAAAATTGAACTCGGAATGTTATATGAGGATTTTTATATTGATTTTTGTTTTTAAAATAATTTTTTTATAATTTTTTTCTATAGTATAATATATATGTTTTATTTTTTTTATTAGCAAAAAATGTGATCCAATCCAACCCATATATATATAATCAACACTTCCTTTCTAAAATAACAAGATCTTGAAAGCTTACCAAATGTTATCAATTCAAAACCAACAAATAGCAATCCAACTGGTGATGACTAAAGGCACCTTAGAAACATACTAATACATTAAAATCATCTGACTAAAACTAAAGGCTTGTAGAATCAAAGGCTCTTGACAAAAAACATACAAGTCAAAGGATGCAAGATACCAATCAGAAAAAAGAAAACACATGCAGAGACAACTTTAGTTGTAATCCAAAGACCAAACATTTAGTTGAACCAGGGTGAAAATTTCAGAATGATCAATCACTCAGCTTTTAAAGATGTGCTTATTCATATGCCTCTAAATCTCACCAACAACTGCAATCCAAACACTTCCTTGGACCATATTTACATAAGCAGGGAAGTTGAACAATTTAAAATGCAAGAAATGTGAAACTGAGTCGTGATGATCAACCGACGCCAAGAATAACATTGGTTCCAAACTAACCAAACAATTTTACAGTAAAAAAATAAGTGTTTGTTGTCTCCTCTTTCGCTCCACAAAGACAACATAAGATACTATCGACTATAACTCCCCGTCTTTCCAAATTGGCCTTAGAAGCAATCGTATTAACCAACACTCTCCAATATTAAATAATAAATATACTTACATTTATTTAAATATTTATTAAATAATTTTAAAAAACATATATTCTCTTGTTTTCAATGTAAAATAATAATAATAAATAAATTATAAATATATAATTTTTTTTTTTAAATATCAAATAAATTAAAATTGTCTAATATTTTAAGAAAAACACACATATATATATACCAAAATGTAAAGGTTGAATTGCCTCTAATAATGATATGAGCAGAAAAATATTTTATTAAAAATTTAATCGATTATAGAAAGATAGACTTCTCTCGTTGGATGGGAAGATCTGTCTAATTAAGCCTGTTCTTACGTCCATTTCATTATTTTACTTGTCTTTATATAAAGTGCTTGTTAAGGTGTTAAAGGAGTTAGAAAGAATTCAGAGGCAATTCCTTTGGGGGTGAGGGTCGGATGGGAGGAAGATTGTTTGGGCTTCTTGGAAGAAAGTTTGCAAGCTCCGTGAGGACGAAGGTCTTGGCATTATTGATTTGAAAGCTTTCAATATAGCACTTTTAGGGAAATGGATCTGGCGTTTGGGGACGGACAAGGGCGGAATGTGGAAGGATATTCTTGAGTCCAAATATGGAGGGTTGAGAAGTCTGAGAGAGCAAAGGAATAATGTTAAGGTGTCCCTTTAGTGGAAAGACTTGAAGGAGGTTTTGGCATCAGAGGATTGGGGAAGGAGGTTTAAAGATCGTTTCAAGTGGAAGATTGTAAACAGGAAGTCAATAAGCTTTTGGGATGATATTTGGGCTAGTTGTGGTAATCTAAAGAGTGTTTATCCGAGGTTGTGCTCTTTGAGCGTCCCTTCTGAACCTATGTTGGTTGAGGTTGGGAATTGGCTTGACGGAGTCTGGGAGTGGAAATTAGTTTGGAGAAGAAACATGTTTGAGTGGGAAAAGGCTTTGGAGAGTCAACTTCTTCAGGAACTCCAAGGTATGAGGTTAGAGTTTGACTGGAGGATAGTTGGGTCTGGAAAGACAGTGAGTTTTCTTCTTACTCGGTCAATTCTGCTTATGTTGTCTTAAGGAGCGAGTTTGAATTGGGGAACAATTCTGTGTATGAAAAGTTTTGGAAGACTAAGGTTTTTCCTTCGGCCCAAGTCACCGCCTGGCGGGTGTTGGAAAATAAGTTAGCCACCAAGTGCAATTTAGTAAGGAGAGGGGTAGAGTTTGAGAGTTATTTATGCATTATGTGCAGGGTGGAAGAAGAGTTTAACCGCCATTTATTTTTCGATTGCAAGATAACTTGGCTTGTTTGGAGCCAATGCTACACTTGGTTAGGTGTGGCATCCGTGAACCATTATGACTTTTACTTCCATTTCTTACAGTTTAGGATGTGCAAACCGTCTGAAACTGTTAATGTGGTTTGGAGGACTATCTGGACTACTATAGTAAGTGGGATTTGGAGTATCAAGAATAAGATAATTTTTAAATGAGGGGTGGTGGATGTTTCAGAAGTATTTGCTCTTATTCAACTGAGGACTTGATCTTGGATTGTCTCCAAGGTCCCTTAAACGTGTTTTTCTTATTATGATTGGTGTCTGAATCCTCTGGTGTGCATGTTCAGATTTCATGTTATTTTTTAAGGTTGGTTGTTTGGTTGGTAGTTGACAGTTGTGCTTTCTGCGGTTGTTAGGTTTGTTTGGACTTTTGTTTTGCTCTCAGAGGATAAGTTTTTGTTATGTATAAGAATTAGACCACCCCTGAAGTGATTCATATTTATTTATTTATTTTTGCCGATAAAAAAAACGGATTTAGTATATAGTCAATTATATGAAGAAAAAATAGTGTTGTTAAACATGTTGTTAAAATAATCAATTATCTTAGTTTAGAGAAAGTTTTTAAAAAATGTCATATAATCAATCATATTTAATAATAATTAATTAATTTGTGTAGACATGATTTTTACATGTTTAACATATAATTGATAATTTTTAATATATTTAATTATTTCAAGTTTTTTAAAAACATATTTTTTTTAATATAATCGATTAAGTATAGTTTCAATATATTAAAATTATCATAAACTACTTTTTCGGTTGACGAATGAATAAATTAATTGATTATATTTATTAATAATTGATTATTTTATTAATTATATCAAAATTTCCTTAAAAAGAAGGCTCATTCATTTCCAAAATCAGTTTCAAAGTCACAATTTTCATTCATTTCATATCTAAAGTGCATTGTTGTGAGTAGTAAGAAGGTTTCATTGATAATACTTTTACAAAATCCATCTTATTTTGAAAGATTGCTAAAAATCCATTAAGGAAAAGTGATCATGTTGAGTCATTTCATAATATATCACCTAACAAGTGATGTGATTCGTTTTTGTCTTAATCTAGTTACATAGTTGTTTTTTTGTAATTGGATATTTTAAGGTTTTCAGTAAAAAAACATATACTTCAGGTTATTTAGATGTAAGTTTAGGAAGAATCAAATCATTATAAAATTTCTTATGTGTTGGTTTTACTTTTAATTATTGTATTGACCTTTTATTATTTTTTTATGTTCATTGACTTGACTATGTACTTTATTTACCGATAATAAAAATAAAATAAAATACTTGTACACTTAATCTCTCTTATTATCAGCAACTTTTTTTTTTAAATTCAACCATCTTATTTTTTTTGTCATTCTTTGTTTTACAATATTATCGTATTCATATATAATCAATTTTGATATTCTATATCACGGTCACAACATCATCCCACAATACCATAAACACTATAGTTTACTACCTATTAAACAATTTTCATCAATTCTAACGTTAAAACTAAAACCACAATTCACTGAAAAAAACAATATAATTACAATGACCTAAAATGTAATGTATAAGAGTGAAAACAATATATGAAATATGTCTGAAATGAGGAATAAGTAACAAATTGAAAGGATCCTTAATTTATTAAACAATAGAATAAAATAGAAGGTAATGTGATCCTTTAGAAACATGCATCCAAAACACAGCAGCAACACAATGCAGCACAACTGCGACAAAATAATGACAAATATCAATAATCACAGCCAACAAATGAGACATAAATTAAATATATATATATATATATATATTTTAATAATATTTTTTTCATACGATAATATTCTTGATATTTAAAGTGTAAAGTTTTATAATAATGTCTAACAAAACATTTTATTTAAAAAAATATGACTAATTGATTTTTTGCCCTCTCAAATTTGATTTCGGTGTCAGTACTTTTAATTTTATTTTCAATCTCATTTATTTTTTTTAAAAAAATATGTTTTCGTTTAAAATGAAAGTTGATAAATATTTGGTTGAGGATCAGAAGTTGTTTTCTTAAGAAATGTTTTTAGAAAAAAGCCAAAAAATTTGCATTTTTTTCTACTGCTAAAAATAGTCTTTGATCATTCTTGTTAGGTCTTCCATCATATCTCTCTAAACCTATACTAATGATGACTTAAACTAAAAATTAAAAGAAAAACAAGTACTAAAAACAAATAAATTTTAACCCTAAACTCTAAATCCTAAAAACTTAAATTGATTTTTTTTTTCATGAAAATATAAGTATTTGAGAAATCAAACTTTGAGGGGTGAATTAAGGAGATTGGAAATATTGCATGTGGCAGAAATGTTTTTCTCATTTTCTAACTGGTATCTTATCCTCTAATCTGTATGAGAATGATTTGTTGATGTTTTTTTCATAGATTTGTTCTTTTAGATGGGATCTCAGAATCCAATTAGGTGAGTTAACTTGAATTTTATTATACGTATTGAATCATCTTTAAAGTGGTTCACATTGATATTTTATAAAAAAAAAATGAATAATTACCATCCTTTCCAGAAGCCATCACCCTTAGACTTGGTTTCCACCATTGATGAATTCTGAGGGTATTGAGGAATGTCTTGGGTGGGATAACCAACAGGTGGAGGTGGAGGATAAGCTACATTCAAACAATTAACCACCATATTAGAGAGTGTATGTGTATTTGAAATAAATTTTTTAACTTGAATTGCTTAAGGAAATTTTAATGAAGCCTAAAATGAATATATATGCATAGGAATATGATTTCTGAAGGAGTTGTGAAATTCACAATGGTGGAAATGGAAGAAAATGACATCAAAGTTAAATGTGATTAGTTGAAAAAATATTAAAAAAATAGATGAATAGAAATAGGTAAAATATAGAATATTAAAATATCATCATCATTATTATTATTATTATTATTATTATTATTATTATTATTATTATTATTATTATTATTATTATTATTATTATTATTCTATCTTTACTTTATCAAATAATACCAATTATTTGTACAGATTTTTTCTTCTAATTGTGTGTGTTTTGATTGCAGATAAACATTTATAAAATTAAATTTTAAGTGGTGACTTATGTTTGAGTATTTTTATTATAAAAAATAAGTTAGTAACTAAAATTATGCAGAAAAATTATCCAATTAAAGATTATTTAAATTGTTTCAACTCAATAAATTTTATCATTTTTGTTGTGAAATAAATTCATTAGTAAATCTATTATAAAATATTTGATCGAATAATATATATATATAGGGAATTCCAAAATTATAAGTTCTACCCAAATTTCTTTCAATTTTACCCTTATTTAATATATTTCATTTTATTAATATAATGGAGTATTTTTTCATTTTATATAAATTATTTAAAAAATAAAATTATTTTTTAAATTAATATTAATGTACAGTTTTTATATGTTACTCACTCTTTTCTTAATTCTTTATTTTAAGACAGCAACAGAAAAAAAATAGAGAACATAATCTCACAATTTCACATCAAATTTCACATATCAAATAAAATAATCTTCATTTTTAATCATTCTCTCTACTTTATTTTTTGTTTTTCAATTTTGACTCATCTAAAGTTATTTCTGTATGTATATTAAATTATCATAAAAATAAAGTAAAAAAATAAATGCGAATACAAAGAAGCTGTGTGTTTGGGTAGTATATATATAAAGTTGTTTAAAGACAATTAATAAGTCTATAAGACACATAAAAATCTACTTAAAACTCTAACACGAAACCAAACTCGTTATATAAGGAAGTAGTTATATATAGACTTTTTAGTTATACCTTTAGTCACGCAATCTCTTAAAACCACGGAACCTCAATTAAACTTCATTACTTAATCATATGATAGAGATTCTTTTAATGCCAACCCCTTTCATAATCCAATTAAGAACAAAAACAAAAATCTCAAAGTCATTATTATGTTTCTTATGCTTTACAAAACCCAAATTTCTTGCAAACTAAACACCTACATCTCAACTTTTCAAAGATTATCAAAAATTAAAACATATTGGCACAAATTGTACAATCTTTTTCCTTCAATGATACACGAAAACAAAATTTGTTTTACACAAACAAAATTGTTTTAATTAAAAATCAAATTAATAACAATTAGAGATCTACGTCAATTAGAAATAAATATATTTTATTATATATATAAAATGAGTATTACTTTTGTAAATTGATTATATAAGATTTTTTAATATGATCAATTTAATAAAATAAATTATTCATTGTAAATTAATTACAAAAATAAAACCTTCTTTCCTATTAGTAGAATAAAGAACATCATCTATGATAAATAACTTTCCAGCCAACATACATCAAAATGCATTAACACTTAATAAAGAATTCATATTCAACTCTATCATATTCCAAAACTTATTGAGTGAATAACACAAACATCACAATAAGTAAGATTAATCTCTGGTTATGGGATTTGGAGAAAAGTGGGAAAGGTTGAAATTAATATAAGAGAAAAATTAAGAATATGATTTATTTTGTAGAAGTGTGAACTTGTAGAATAATAATCTCTGGTTATGGGATTTGGAGAAAAGTGGGAAAGGTTGAAATTAATATAAGAGAAAAATTAAGAATATGGTTTATTTTGTAGAAGTGTGAACTTGTAGAATAATAATAGTACTTTAAATTTAAAAATTGAGAATCATTAGTTGAGAAAAATAAAAAGTGAGAATAAAGAGAATAAAGCATGGAAGGGACTTCACCTGTAGTAGTACTCTGACCTGAACTCATCTTCAAACAAAGGAATTCTCAGCACTTACCAAATATCTGAAAGAAGAAGGATGAAACAGGAGGATATGAAGATTGTAGGGTACATGTATTTATATATATATATATATATGTATGTATAATACTTTTTATAAAGAAGAAGAAGCGAAGATATCAAGGTTTTTGTTTGAAGAAATTGAGGATGTTACGTGGAAGACAACGAAGAACTGAACAAGGGGACGGCACCGCGTGAAGTGAATGAGGAAAAATTAGATGAATGAATAAAGAAAGAGAAGAATCACAATTTTTTTTTATAGATTTCTTACTTTATTATTTCAAGGAAATCAAAGTGATAATGGCAAAAAGATTTTCTTTTTCAAATGGGACGCGTGTCCTAAAATGAAAGGGACTTACTGAATCCTTTTGTCGCCAACCATTTCTTTCCTTAACCAAAACTTTTCTAAACAAATGTTTTGTACTTATAACCATTTTATATTTGTAGTTTGATACCTTCAAAAAAATTGAATAGATTAAAGTAAATATGATCATATAACATGAAACTATTCAAAAATATAGTCAATAATTTTGATAAAAAAAATATTTAGGACATACAACAGATAATCTTTTTTTAAAATAAACTAAAATCTTATAAATTATATTTAATATATTATTTTCAACACTCAATTTCGTTTAAGTAAATAATATTTATTTTTAATAAAAAAATACATATACAATTAATTTAAAAAAATAAAAAAATGAAAAATGAAAATATTTAAATAATAAAAATATATTTTAGAAAATTAAATATAAATTTATTGATTAATAAATTTATTTTTCAAAAATTAAAAAAAATAAACAAATTCAAAAATAAATAATATATATATATATATTGAAATAAAGTTTAAGCTCAATATATTTATTATTCATCCTAATTTTATTAATGGGAATATGATCTTAATTAAGATTGATATATGACATAAAATGTTAAGTTAGGTAAGCAAATAAAAAGTTGATTGAGTTAAAGAAGTAAGACTTGATTTGAAGTGACAAAATTTAATAATTGAGATTTTGTGAATATTGTGTTAAAGAAAATTCTACAAATTTCATTTTATATAAGATAACAAAAGATGAAGAGAACCCTTAATTACGTTTATGTTGACCTATGGGTCTATCTTTAAAAAACTAATAAAATCTAGTCAGGACACTCTCTAAACTTTTAAAATTTACAAATTTTTGTTTATGTTGCCTATGCTCACATAAGGTAAGGAAAACTATATGCATGTGTTGTTAAATACACGTTTCTTAGCTATCTAGAAGGTGTGAAAAGATATCGTCTATGACATCTTGAGCTAGGATTCAAGAAGTATATAATCAGTTTTGACATCATCTTTAGTAAAATTGAGATGGCTTATAAGACTAAAGTTTTAAAATTTAAGCCTAAGAGTAGTTGTTGTGGTCAGAAGGAAAACATTTAGTTTGGAGTCTAATACACAAGAAATGTCTGATAAAGACAAATGCTCTAGTGACAATAGATGAGAAGTGTCTAATGAGGTTTTTTGACCATCATGGGGCCTTTTTTTTTGTTTTTACCAAAATGGGATCGTTGTAAAAAAAATTACAAATCTGGGGCAAGTTGTGCAAACTTGGCACGACTTCATATGTAGAAGTCGTGCCAAGTTGACATGACTTTGCCACGTCAGCATGAAATCGTGCCAACTTGACATGACTTCTGCCACGTCAACCTAAAGTCGTGCCAAGTTGGCATGACTTTGTCCACATCATATTTTTAAAAAAAAAATTTCTTGTGTTTTAAATAAATATATATATATATATATATTATAATTATTTATTTATAATTAAAATTATAAGTTATGTAATATTTGAAATTCATTTGATAAATAAATTTTTATGAAGGAATAAATACTTAGGTAAAGAAAATGAGAAAATTAATAATCACACTTGAAATTGAATTTTATTATCAAGTTTGTTTGTACGGACAATTGCTTCTATTGTGACATTCGGTTCTGCAATATGAACATTTTTTTGTTTATTTAGAATTGAATCATCTATTTCATGGATTAAATTAGACCTCATAAGCTTGAAAATATTGTGGAGACTGTACACTCGGGCGAGTAAATGACAAAATGAGCAAACAACAATTACATGTGGACAAGGCAGAGACGTATAGCTTGAAACTCCCCATAATTCTCTATTTATTTTCCAAATAATTAATTCTCATTTCTATTTATTTCCAAATGCAATAACAATTTTTTCATATTTTTTATTAATCTAATAACCAAATTAATATATTACATTACCGTCAAAC
>Ga0123342_1010790_pt1 | contig 10293 bp, 2 predicted proteins | sample Turbeawhitnodule_FD_89960 | JGI IMG/M metagenome (GOLD analysis project Ga0123342, IMG submission 89960) | Root nodule microbial communities of legume samples collected from Mexico - Turtle bean Mexico white nodule | ecosystem: Host-associated > Plants > Roots > Nodule | place: Mexico: Nepantla...
AACAGAAAGAAGGCACAGAGAAGATATATACAAGGTGATGAGGTTCAGAATAATAGCTGAAGCCCAAAGAGGCCCAAAGCAAAAGGAGGCCCAAAAAGGAATAAAAACTATTATACTTAACACTTATCAACTTATATATGTATATATTTATTATATCTAACTCAAATCATTTAAAAATCAAACAATCAATACTCAATCAATCTTTATATACCTCAAATGATTCATAATACAATTCAAATCATTTACTCTCATTTCAATAACTGATTCATATCTAAATCAACATATACCATATAAAATTCACAAAACTAATTACTTTAGAGAGATAGTAGGTCAAAATTTTATATTGAAGAAAAAAAAAAATTTATAGATTATTATTTTAAAATAATACATGAATAAATGAATTTTCTATTTATACACTCTATTTATTTTAATAATAAAATATTTAGATATTATTAAAATATACCACTTTGAAATTAAGGTTATTTTTTAAATTCTTAATTAAATAATAACAAAATTTATAAGTATTTCATATTATACATCATGATAAAAACTAAAACATTATTCAATAGTGGACTCCATTTTTTTATATGAAAGAAAACAGTGCGCAAATAATGGTAACTAAGCTATGTCCATTTTGAAAAAAAAAATGAAAGTTTTAATTACTATATATGATTAAGAAATTGAAAAGGTATATTTTATATTAAAAAGTGTTGTTGATGAACCCATCATAATTTTAGTGACATATATATCTACACTGTATATTTTGTCAGCAATAACAGTGGTTAAAGATGATAAAAAAAAGAAAGTTATCTAAAGAATAATGATGGGAGAATAGGCATAAAGAATAGGAATGATGATGGTTTAAGTATCTAAGAAATAATAATAAGAATGTGATGAGCTTTTTCAGGTGCTCATTATGGAGTGATTTTCTAATCTATCTGGGAAATGGAGAACTAACCCTATGACTAGGGATGAAAAAACCGTTTCATTTATTTCTGACTCAGGATTCATTTTTAAGACAACTGGTGTGGTCTTCAAAAAAGAATCCCATTTTCAAGAATTTAGGTGAAACCTATGTCTCTTGTTCTTTCTCACTAAGATGGTCATATAAAATAACAGGGTTTGTCAGTATATAATCATTTTTTAAATTCAAATACTTCTAATCACTATATTCTTTTTAGTTTAATTTAATAGATTAGGTAAATACGGACAAATAAATGTCCAAAAACTTATTCTGTACCAACTGGATTTCACCACTTATTCACTTTAATTTGATAGATAAAAACTAAGGTAAATATATATCCATGATTAGTCATAAAAATTTAATAATAAACAAAATTATGTATCAAGTGTTTTCGAAATTAAATTATTTTTATCTTATTTAATATGCATTCTAAAAATTAAATTATTTATTATTTTTATGGTAAAATAATCTTATTTGACTAAAGTACCTTTATTGCATGAATGATATAGTAAACTGTAACATGAGACCATAAAGAGTTTCAATATGTGCAGAAAGAAAAACCACCAATGAGAAGAGAAGTGGAGGAAAAATATTTTGTTATAAATTAACGTGTGACACTAAAAGAATCAAAATAAAAATTAATTTTTTTAAAAAATAATAATTAATTGTTATACTGTTTAAATTAAAGAATATTTTAAACAATAAAAATATATTAATTTCTAAATTAGTTTATATTATTGTTAAATAATTTTTAAATTAATATCTAATTAACAATTAATATTTTTATTATTTAATTTAAAATTTAAATAATTGATAGAAAAACATTAATAGTTAATTAAATACTAATTTAAAAATTATTTAATAATAATAAAAATTAATTTAAAATAAAATATTTTTAGTTTTAAAAATATTTCTAACTTAATCACTATAGCAATTAATTTTTTTTATCTAAAAATTAGTTTTTATTTTATAATTTTATTAGTGTAACTTTCGAGTTAAATAAAAAGATAAAAAACATTAAATTAATTACAAAAATTCTATTGTCACTTTTGGAGGATAGATCCCTTATAGTCATGATTGTTTTTTCACTCTCAAATAATTTACCTAGACCAACGTTAAAAATATGTTATTCATTCATTAAATTAATCATATAAAATTATCATTATCAATTTTTTTCAAGTAATTGGCATTGTAATTATTTTCATTTCTCCACTTTCAATAACGATTAACATTTTTTTTGAAAGTGACTTCAAATTTGTAAAATTATCTTCATGTCTTTTTAAAAACAATTATTAAAAATGATTAAGAAATTATATTTAAAAAGACATTGTAAATTATCATATTTATGATGGTGATTATTTTAATTTACTTTTACAAATAATTCTTCAAAAACTGTGAATAAAAAAAAGAAATGGCAAATTGATTAGATGAACAAATATTAGACTAAAATCACAGTAAAGTAATTACAAAACTGAACAATCTAAAAAAGAGAGTTGAAGAATAATGAATGCACTAGGACTTGAGCTGTCGAATCATCTCAGTAATGTTTTGAGAAATTATTCTTTCACCTTTATATTAGTTTGTTTAATTTCTAATTAATATAGGATTTCTAAAATACTTTTTTCACATTATAAGTTATTTGATAAGAAGTAGTTTGATAATATTAACCTTTCAATAGAATAAGTTTTAAAAATTTTAACACATTAAGAAAAAGACCTAAAATTGAACTTTTTTAGAAAGTAAGATTTACATTCCTTATATACTATATAAAAATATTTTAATTTATACATATAAGATCCCTTTACATATTCTTCCTGGGTAATTCCAGTTTTTTTAATACAAATGAAGTTTGAATTAACTGAAAGACTAAGTTAAAAACACTCCTTCAAGTAAACATGTTCTAAACATTAAGTATATAAATTCATAAACAACATGTTCGTCTCAAACAAGATAAACAACGATAACAAAGAATTAGATAAAAACATTAAGATAAGAATCTATGAGTACATTAAAAATGTTCAAAGGACTTGACATATTTGTACGTAGTTTTTGAATTATTGTATCAAATTATGCATTGCAACAGTTATAGGGTAACAGTGTGGCTCCCATGGCTTGCTCAACTTAGAACAATTCTGCCAACTATAAAGTCTTCTGTCATCTAGTGCTAACTTGACCAATGTTTTTCTTCATTATTCTTCTGTGTTTTGCCTTCAGACATCAATATTTAGATTCTAAGTTGTCCTTTTTCACTACTACTCATCTGAGCACTTTTCGTGATTTTAACAAAAACAAAAAAAATCAATGTTTACCATTTTTTTACTATTTTTTATTATCTCACAAAAAATTATTAAATAAAAATTATAAGAATTAATTAAGATAAAAATAATAATTACTTAACTAAATTATATATTATTTTATAAATTAAAAAAAAAACTATTTAAGTTTAAAGTAACTTTTATAATTAATAAAAATTTATAAATTAACATCTAACTTTAACTACTAATGTTTTAGTAGTATATAATTTAGAGTAGTTAAATAGTTAAAATCTTAGGTACAAATTTACAAATAATTTAGAATTTTTTATTATTGATAAAAACTATTCTAAATATTAACATTTTTTTATTTATAAATTACTATTTAATTTAGTTAATTTAATAATTAATTATTTTTTATCTTTAAAATTAATTTTTATTTAATAATTTTTCTATATTTTTTATTTAATTCCATCCCATCACAAAATTTATGGAGTTTTAAATTTATGAAATACCAACTTACCACTAATGGAATACAATACTTATTTGACTTTCTCACTTTTGTTTTTTTTCTTCATAGAAATCTTTATTTAATGCTTTATTTATTATATCATTAATTGAAATTTATTATAAATCATAAAACTTTGTACGTTTTACTTTCATTTATAATTTTGTAATTTTAATAATATTTATGAATAATAAAAAATCAGAAAGTAATAATAATAGTTGTAACAAAAATAATACTACTTCTGGCACTCTTTTATTACTAAATTAAAGTGGAGAAAATAATAATTAATGCAATATATTGCAATTGCACCTATATTAATTAATGCACATATATTCTTACATATATTATTTTCTATGAATTTATACGCTTAAGTCTATTTTCTTTTATTATTTTATTTTATTTTGAAAATTAATTATATTCATATTTAATATATTTTTGAAAGCTTTATTATTAATTATGACATTTATAAACCATCACATTGAACGATATAATTGAGTTTATTGTTGTAATAACCAAGTATACAATAAAAATAGTTAATTATGAATACATTATAAGTTGAAATATTTTAATATTTAAAAAAATTAAGAAAAAAATAATTAAATATGTAGTTATGTACTTATACTTATCATTCTTTTAAATGATATTAAAATATTAATTTGAAATTTCCACCAAGCCGACATACGCGCAAGCCTATGCAATGGAAACATTAACCAATAAATAACTATAAAATATTACAGAAATGTGATAAAAGTTTATGAACAAGTATCATACAATAATCACTGGATACAATATGCACAAGCATCATGTCAAATTTATTTTTTTATAAATCCTTTCATATTGGAAGTATCATGTAACAATTTGCATTTAATATAATTTAACCTGTTTATTTTCCTGAAAGCATCCATCATAGAAAGCATTTTATTTTATTTTCTTTTCCAAATATCGATATCGTGCTTTATATATGAATCATTCAGAAAAGAAGTACAGTGGGTTAAAGGTGAGTATTGGGAAGTCATCTTTTGAAATCCCACTCACGATATCATTGTCCCACTATCCTACTCATTTTAACAAAAAAGAAAACCATTTTTGAACAGTTTCTCTCTGCACTTCCTACAAGTTTCTTCACTTTTAATATCGTCCATGCAAAATTCAAAATTAACTACATTTGTAGTTGTGTTATAAGGGTATATGTCAACTATTTAAAAAGTGAAAATTTTAATTGAAAAGATAAAAAATTATTAATATTTTATAAACATTAAAGAAAATAGTGTTTTACTCTAATTTGCAATACTTATGTTTGGATAAGAGTGGGAACGAAAACAACGAAGGAGAGGAATGTTAGAAACTCAGATTATCTGAATTTAGAGTCAAAACTGATTTGATTGGTTGAAAAATAAGGAACATTTAGTTATATAATTTATTAATTTATAATAATAATAATTTTCAGAATAATAATTATAATCATTTTTTATTTATTTTTTAATTATGTATGTTTAAAAATTTAATGATATATTATATACACTTGTGTAATGTGATGAACATATAATTAATTATTCATGCACAAATAATCAATTATTCTTCGTCATGCATATATTTTTGCTTAAATTTATTATTATTATTAATAACTATAACGATTTTTTTTCATTTTTTAACTATTTACAAATTCAATAATATATTAAGTAAAATTGATTATAGATGCAAAAAATAATTAATTATACTTCATCATATATATACGATGAGACATAATCGATTATGTTCCAATAAAAACACCACACCGATATGTTGTTTCTACATTGTTTTTAATTATTACAGATATAGAATGAGAGAAAAATGATGATAATCGATTATGGCATAAGGTATAACCAATTCTTTAGTGATTCACAATCATTACGAGATAAGTTATAATTGCTTGCACAATGAATATGACGCAACCAAAGGTTTTCAATTAATTGAATTTTACAAAGCAAAAGTTTTGCTTATCCAAGTACTCTTTATAATTTAAAATTTTTGTATGATAGAACAAGTGATCTATTGGTTTATATTGAGTTTTTTTTTCTTTATTTCTTATGGTTAACACGAAATATTTTATTTTAAACAACAACTTGAACCAATTTGATTCAATTAACTATCCTTACTCTTCACTACTTAAATACATAATTGAGTTAATTTTAAATATATTCACTTAAACTATACAAATTTTATATATATAATACAACTTCTAATTGGACATAAGTGTTCTAATCTCGAGGAAGATCATTCAAGTGCATTTTAATATAAATAAAGAAACGAATGATCGAATATTGAAACATTCTTAAAATATGGACAATTAAGAGTGTCTGTTTAAGATTATTATACAATAAACACTCACAAATCACACTTAAGTGAAAATTGAACTTTATTGAACCCAAATTAATCGACCATCATCACAACTATAAATAGATAAATATCCTTATAACATCCCAAACCATCTTTAAAGGATAATTATTTTCATTTAACATTATTCTTTTAACTTCTAATATTTTTTTAGATATTCGTTTCTAAATAGGATGTATTTTAAATATTCGTGGTTATTCAAATATTCAGAGATATTTTATTTATGTTCTATCATATGTATAGTCATACATTTTTTTTATTATGCTTGAGAATCACCAGATATGTTCATGCTAAAATTTAAGATCACATTGTACTTTTGATATCCATTTAAATTATCATCACCATTTTTTGTCAAAATACTTCATAAATATTTTATTTTAATAAAATTTAAATACAGTTAGATTTTTTTTATAGTATATCTTTATAAAATAACCAATTATCATTATAGTCTACTGACTGAACACAAACACGTCTGTATCCGTGTTTTTTAATTTGATCATATATATAATATTAAAATTTGAATAAATAATATTTTAATAAATATGAATATAAATGAGAAGACATGTGCAAGTGCACCTTTTCTTATTTGTCAAGGAAACATAACAATATATATATATATATATATATATATATATATTTTTTTTATAAAGTTTTCGTGTTAGGCATCACTATGCAACTTGACATCTCAGCTAAGTTGACCCCTCAAGTAACAACAATCATCTGCCATCACATAAAAAAAAAATTATTAAAAAAAGAAAAAAGAAAGAAAATACAAAAATATGGGGGACTAGACCAAAACTCATATGTTAACACAAACGATACATAAGTAGATTATACCTATTCATAAAGAATTCTAAGAACAGACTAGCTGGGAGTCTATTATACCAATGAAAAGATTCTCTATGAATAAATCCTAAATTAGCCAACTTATCAGCACAAGCATTCCCTTCACGAAAAATATGAGTTACCCTAAACCTGATTGTACCACAAAAATTAAGACAAGTATTCCATCGATTCTGAAGCCATCCACGAAACATTAGTCATAGCCGTAAACGCAGCACAAACCAAGGCAGAATCACATTAAAGTCAGACATTAGTAAGTCCCATTTTTTGAGCTTCCTCCATAGCATGTATAACTCCATAAAAGTCAGCAACCAAAGTAGTTTGAACTTCAAGAAACGCTGAAAAATCACCAACATAACCAATATAATTATATATAGTAAATTTATAAATATCTTTAATTTTAATAATAGAGTTTAAAATAGAAAAAAAGTTTTCAAAACAAACGGACAAAACTCAAAATCAGAATGTCTTGTGATTAATTTGATTCAAATTGAAAATTAAAAAAATGTAATAAAAAGTATTATGTCAAATCAATTAAATTAAAACACACCAATCACAAATTCCATAAATTCAGAATTTTATAATAATTGAAAAAAATAAGATTTTTTATCAGAAAGATTAATCTAAACATCGGAATAAAAAAAAAAGAATGAAAATATGCTTTTAAAAATAAAAGAAAAAAGAAAATAAAAAATATATACAGAAAAAAGTGAAAAGTATGGTGGATAAAACTGCTTTTTAAATCAATTTAAAAACTATTTTCTATAAAATTACGAAATATCCAAAATAATTTAATAAAATAAAAAATTATTATAATAATAAAATATAAAATAAAAATGAACGGTCCTCTTTATATATAAAATAGATAATAAAAAAAACAAAGTTATAAATATACACCTTGAGTTAATTTTAGACAAATGTGTTAGTTAATTTAATAAAAAATTTAAATGAAATTAAGTCAACTCAAGTTACTGTATCTTCTTAATTAAACTCCACCTAAACCCCATTTACGTTTTCACATTTTGAAAATATTTTCTATTAAAATTGTAATTTCCAGACATTTCTTTATAAAATATTTAAAATAACTTTTTAAAACATAGACTATATATTTTTTTAAGTAAAACTAAAAATTATAATTACAAATTAAAATAAAAATTAAAAAACTAAAAATAATAAATAATTAAATTTTGCCCGAATTAAATTCAGTTAAATTCCAAATTATATATATATATATATAATTACCTAACCTATAAAAAATAAAATCAATTTAAATTTACGGGATAAAAAAATAAAAAATAATTTAGATTACATAATCGGATTATCCAACCAATGATCATCCTAAATAATAAATTCTCACCCATCTCTTCATTACTTTTGCTTTTTAGTGCGTAAAAAATCTTTATGCCGGGTCAACCATGTTTTATTTCTCCTCACTGTTTCCTGAATACGATTGAGGAAAATTTATATTTATGTTATGTCCGATAAGTTCTAAATAAAAACCAAATTTTACGAATTTTATTATTTACTTAACATGCATTTTATTTTTGCCCTTTACAGAAACCAGATAAATAAAAAAAAAGTAATAAAATAATAACAAAGAAGAAAAATAGTTGATTTATATTATTTTGTTTTTTTGAGGATATCACCTCACTTGTTTGATCATCCTTTTTACACTAGGACAGAAAGGCAGAAGGTGCTGTTAGTTGCTACTCATAAATGCATACTTTATTTTATCCCAAGTTGCTCATTCACCTTCTCCCAAGAAAGTCACGGACAAACAACATGCAAAGTGAAAATACAAAGTAAAATCTTGAAACTGAAAAGCTATACAAACATTAAAATCTGTAATTACTTTTCACTTATATATATTTCCATATACATAATTCATATAATACTAACATTTTAGGAAAAGTACAATCAAGCATTACAAAACTCCACAGCTTATGTGTAGATTTCATTTCACTTTTGATTTAGCAGCAAAAGTACAGAAGGAGGGCACATCTATCTCAGGATATACCAATCAATCACTCACTCACATACTTCCACTATTACCCCTCCCATTCCTCCTTTTTACATCACACTACAGGCATTGGGGTTCTCATCACTGAAGATCTGTGGAGGGTAAGCTGGTCCAGGGTATGCATAGAACTCCATTCCATACCTTGGAGGGTTGTAATAATACTCACTCTTTCTCAGCTCCACCACTGTGCTTTCTTCTGTGCCTCCCTCTTCTGCTTTCCCTTCACCCTCTCCTTCTTCTTTCTTCTCCTTCTTTTCCTCTCCTTCACCACCCTCTTTCTCCTTCTTCTCCCCCTCCTCCCCTTTGCTCTCTTCTTTTGCCTCCTCCTCCTTCTTCTCTGCTTCCTGCTTCACTATCACTGCATGCTTCCCTGTCCTCTTCGACACATGCTCCACCAACTTCTCTGCCTCGAACACCCCCTTCACGCTCACCTCTGAACTCTTCAGATCTGCTTCCACTGATTCCACCCCTGCCATCATTTCCAACAATCTCATCCCATTAATGTTACATTAAACGCACATATTCAAAAAACTAGGCTGTTTCATCTTAATTAAATGCAATTCAAGTGTTACAGAATAACATAGCTGGATGGACCACTTTAATATTTTAACAATTCAATAACGCAAGAGAATCAGACTAGAAACTGCAAAAACCGATTTTGGTAACAAGTAACTGTAACTTGTTTTAGAATTGATCACGGAATAAATCATAGAATCCCTCTTATTCTCTAAAACGTTAGACCTACCTTTCATTTTCTCTATGCGTCTCTTGATTTCTTGGGCGCAAGCTTCGCAATGCATGTGTACTCTCAAAACAACTGTAATAACCTGAGGCTGTGTAGAGCAAATAATCTTAGATGAGTTGAAAAACATGTAAAAAGGAAAATTCAGAGGCTGCACAGAACTCAATAATCTTGTATGAGCCAAGTTGAAAAGAAAAAATAAACGTCTATAATAAAATGAAAATGATGAATTGATTAATAACCTCTTTTTTCTTCTCCTCCTCTGCTTTTGGTTTCTCTTCCTCGGCCTTTTTCTCTTCTTCGGCCGGTGGTTTTGGGATTGGAGAGAGAAGTTCAACCTTTCTATGGCTCTTCCTCTGTACTCTTTCTAGAACCTTCAGCGGATCCGCCTTTTCGCCTTTCACCACCACCTTGTGAGACTTGCAATCCGTGAGAATATCTTCCACCCCTGAAAATTCCGAGAAAGTTCTAGAACAATCAGAGACAAGGTAAGAAAACAAAAAAAAAAAAAAAAACGGGACACACACCAAAAAAAAACAGGAGTACCTACCCGAGACTCCGCAGGGGGGGGGCGGACACCTGCTTGCTCCC
>Ga0123342_1010791_pt1 | contig 10293 bp, 8 predicted proteins | sample Turbeawhitnodule_FD_89960 | JGI IMG/M metagenome (GOLD analysis project Ga0123342, IMG submission 89960) | Root nodule microbial communities of legume samples collected from Mexico - Turtle bean Mexico white nodule | ecosystem: Host-associated > Plants > Roots > Nodule | place: Mexico: Nepantla...
ACATAATCCATAGGCTTATTATTTCAAATCCAAGGGGGTGAAAAAAAAAGGATAAAATGGTATTTTCATATTTAGTATGGGGGTGGCACAAGAAGGTATGGAGGTGTAGGAAGAAAGAGTCATTAATATGAAAAACATGGACCCGTTATGCTGCTTATCACTTTTAGTCTATGCTGCCATGACTTTTATTCTATGCAGCCCCTATTTAGTTTATACATCCCCCACATTACTATTTGTAACATTTTCTCGAAAAACATGGGTCCATTCTGTTGTCCAAGACTATAATTATGCAGTTGCTATTTGTTTTCTACACCGACCAGTTCACTATTTGCAACATATTAATGAAAAAATACGAGTCCATTATGCTTCCTATCACTTTCACTCTATACCGCCCTTATTTAATTTATACAATGTAGTTTATTACAAGATATTAAATGAAAAAAATTAAAAACACAATTTCCTAAATTATTTTTAAACAGTAATAAATTTCTTTTTTTAAAAAATAACACTTCTTTTATTAATTACCTTTCCTTTTATTAATTACTTTTCCTTTTATTCTCATTTCTATTTCTTTTTTTAAGAAAACTTTAACCTTCATATCCTATTAAATTAGTCTTAATCAAATTGAAACCTTGAATCCTATTTAGTAATTCAGTTTTAGTAAAATTAAACTTAACATTTTGTAGATAATTTTGTACACGCACAACAATTTACTTCTTCCCCACTTTCACCCACATAAGCTTTCAAGGTGTTCCATAACAATTTTTGATTTTTTTATTATCAAAACAAAATTATGTTTGCAAAATATCATTCATATAAACTAAAGCACAATCATATACATTCACACAACAGTAATCACAAAAATAAAATTAATCAAAAATTCTGAAATTTTAAAAGTTTACCTCAGATGAATGGCGTTGGAGTAGTGATGGTGAAGGCATTGGAAGCTAAACATGGTGGAGTAGGAGGTGAAGTTGAACTTTGTGGAACAACGACGGTGAAGGATGAAGTTGAAATGAAGAAGACCAAAAAAACTTGGAGCCGAAATGGAGAAGAAGAAGAACAAAATATGAGAAGAGAAGACAACCGGAGCATGAACATGAACACACCGACGATGAACAATGTCGGAGTAGTGACAATGAGAGACGGAGGGGCAGCGAAATGCGAATGAGAAAAAATTAGGTTTTCTTAATTTGGGGAAAGAGGGAAACTGAGGGCGAGGTAACAAAATTTCTATTTAAATAGCATACTGTATGTGTCGACCGCATAGATGGAAGCGCATTTTGCGTCGGCTGACCGATGTCAACCCTTACTTATATAAAAAAAATTAATTTAATACATATTTAATTCACCATTTTAATTAAATCTTAATAAATTGAAATATTTAAAAAAAAATAATAATTTAATTTATACAAAAAATATTAATTTATACAAAAAAATTAATTTAATTTATACCAAAAATTTAATGTAATTTATATAACAAAAAATTAATTTAATTTATACAAAAAAAAGTTAATTTAGTTTATACAACAATAAATACATAATTCAATTAAACTTTGGTTTGGAAAACCATTTATCCTTTTCTATATACTATTATCTAAAAGTAATCAATTTATTAATGTTTTGACAAAACCTAGAAATAACTCTTAAGGTGCGATATTGAAAAAAAGGTTCCCTTTCAGATCAAACAATTCCATCAAATTAAGTATAATTGTATGTGTGATCGCATCTACTACTAAGAATATCAATGAATCCTATTATTGAAATTTCTCAGGATACCCTCTTTTAGCCTTTACAATCTAGTTCTTAGTTCAACTCTTACCTTACTAACTGCAATAAAAAACAAGTACATATGCTCCACCCAAAATAGCAATGGGATATGGTTATGAACTTATTATCCAAAATCTGATGATCAAGTCTATTCCATGATTCTAAGTTCATTCTATACCGGACCCAATCGAAATGGAGTTATATATGTTACATTTATTAAGAACTAAGTCTAGTAAAATTATCAAAAATTCATGCAATGTCAAAGACCTATTATTCATGCAATGATGATTGTTTTACGTGGTACAACATTTATGTTGCTTAATACAAGGTTAATGACATACAGTAAAAAGAAGCTAAATCTATGAATTTGTTCTTCAGTGCATTGTGAAACTATATTATAATGCACTTATATGGAATATTGCAGATGCGTCATCTCGTGACTCAAAACGTACTACATTATTATGTTCTTCAGTTGGAAACATCAGTTTCTTTTGGAGATCATATTCAAATAAGTATAAGAATTCATGTTTTCTTTTTGTTTATTTCTTTTATTACTATTACTATATTTAAATTAAAAAATTTCATTATTGCATGGTATGTCCTAAATGGTTGCTTGTAAAAATACACTTATATTCTAGATTAGTCACATCTTCCTCCATAAGAAAATGGAGAAGAGATCCAATAATTAAAGAATATTTTTGTTATATATTCAATTTGCATTTATAGAACATGTGGTCAAGTTTGGGACACTTTGAGAATTGTATTAATCTAAGAATTAAGAATAAGTTACTCACTCACACTTAGTCTTAATGTTTGTATTATATACATTGTCAATAAATCTTTAAGAAGATCTTATGCTTCATTTATGAGAAGTAACATCTTTTAGATCACAATGGATATCAAAGGAAAACACCATTTCATTCATCCATTATAGAGATATGAAATTTAAATTTATTTAAGTTACTAATCAAAAGTTTTATCTCAATGTTTCTTTTCTTAAGTTTACTTTCAAATTTTATGATAAAATTGACTCTCTATTTTTAAATACATTCATTAAATTTTAGATTAATTAATTACTCCATGTTAAATTTATATTCCTAAATTTATGTAAATTTTATATAACATTTACAAAATTTAAATACGTATTTTTTTACTCAATTATTATTTTCTACATTTTTCAATTCTTTCTAAACTTTTTATGATAATTTATTTAAATAATTTTAGAATCAAACACTTAATCAATTTAAGAAATTTAATTTAACTAATTTATATGAAAATATTCAAAATTAAAATATTTATTACAATATTAAATAAAAATAATTTAATATAAATCAATCTATAATAATATTAAAAATAAATAAAAAATTCAAAATTCAAATATATATTAAAATAATATAAATTAAATAAATTTTAAAAAATAAAATATTAAATATACCAATGCCTCGAACCCGCTGATACAACATATTTTGTTTTTTAAACTTATTATTGATCAGACCGACACACAACTTAAATTAGACGTCAATGGTATGAGCGACGCAAAATTAATTTTAATTTTTTTCTTATTCTCTTCGTGTGTCCGAAATGCATTGGACTACCACGAAAAAAAAATATTTCATCGATTTTTAGATTTGGCCGATGGAAAAAACGTCCCCGCTAGGTTTACACAAATGTATGGTAGCTGCTAGTGCATTTTCTTGTAGTTTTAAAACCTAGATATAATGTAAGCTAAAAATCACTTATTAAATTGAGACCACCCTGAAATTGAATTAAATTGTAAGATCCTCCGTCTCTCCCTGGCTGCAGTGGAAGCCGAAAATGGCTTTGAAGAGGTAAGGGTTGGTCTTGTCAATGGAGGCTGGTGATGTTAAGAACAAATGGGAGAATAGCTCATGGGGCAGGAAACTCATTGTCAATGGCAGCCCTCAGTCACTTCGATAGGTTTAAGCTAAGATTAAGAGGGCAGCTGTGGTAAGCCAATAACTCTCTAAGCTGAATAAGAGCGCGTAGGCATTATTTCACGCTATAACCTTCAAGTTTTGTTATGATTTTTCTTTACTTTGGGTATGAGATCTTATGTATCATTGAGACACTTGGTGAAAAGTTTCATCTTCAGATATTTATTATATAACTTAAATCTAAATATAAAAATAAAAATTTATACCTCTAAATATTGTATAGATGATATTCTGCGATAATCTTATTACATGACATTTTGATACATCGTTATAAAACAATTAGATAAATAATTAAAATATCATATATATTAATCATGCTTTAAGAATATTTTAGATAGCTTTTACAAATAAAAATCAAATAGAATATCATAAATAAGTGAAAAATCTAATTATGCACGCTTTATTGATTAGGGCTTAGTTTAAAGAAGTTTGAATTGGACGAGAAGATGTGAGTTTTACAAAAAGTCATCTATAATAACATGTCCCACATTAAAATTGGTACCTTCAAATTTTTCTTAATATTTTTTATCCTAACATTTAATAAAAATGCTAATTTTTAATGCTTCTAAATGAATAATAAAGACACATAATCATCCTAATCACATATTTATAGAAATGACATGTAAATTTTTTAAAATTAACATATTAATACTACTAATTCAAAGTAACTATCACAAGAAACTTAAAATATTTATTAAATGATGGAGATAAAAAAGAAATAGAAAAATATTTCAATGTAAATTGATTATAGGTTTAGGGTTTAACCCTAATTTTTATCCTCTTTAATGTTTAATTCATTATTTTTGGTTTTCTTGTTTGCTTTTTTGTAACTTCGGATCTTTTGTTTTAAAAAATTCGTAATATTCTTTTATCTAATCCTCAATTTTATTTATGTTTCTTTCTTTCTTTCATTTATTTACATTTTAAATCACTTACTGACTGTCTTGAATGAATATGTTATGTTTGGAATTCAATTTAATCAAAATAAATAAATAAATATATAAAAATGAAATATTAAATGAAATCTACATTAAAATATATGGAGACAAAAATCCAAAATCACATTAATCAATTAATGCATGCATTCTGTGTTAAAAAAAAAAGAACTAAATAGGCATTATTTTTGCATGGACAAGGGACTATAATAATGATATAAAGAGAATTGAGAATTCAAATATGAAATAAAATGTTTAAAAAAAATATACATGAAAGAGTTTGATCTAACAGTGAGCCAACTTGGAATAATCATCACTATTCTAACAAACCAATATTATTTTATATGTGGGAGGAAAAGACAAGACCCCACACATGGATGCTATAATCAAAATAAAATCCATTCCTCAACATGCTCCATTGGCAAGCACTTCCTTCTTTTAGAATGTGGCAATCTTATATTTCAATGCCACCTTCCTAATCATCATTCAAAGCTTCCTTTTTCTTTTTGCTCTTAGAAAAGTTGAAAACACCTCATAAACACATTTTTTTTTATTGGACAGTAAATATTCATCATCCACCAATTTTTATTGATGATTAACTTTTGTCACAGAATATAACTAATATTTTCAATTAATTCTAATTTTAATTATATTTTTAAACACATTTTTAATTATTAAAAATAAAAAAATGGTATAGATCTTACATATTTAATGTTTTTTTTTTCTTTTCAATGACTTCTAACTAATATAAGGGGGGTCTCAATCATTTCTTTTAGAAAAAAAAAAAAAACTACTTGCACTTAAGATAAGATGGTGAATGAAGGAACCTAGAAGCACATACCCTACATGTGGGAATAGTTTGTGGACAAAGCAAAGAAAACATAGTGCTTGCAAACAATTCACATGGGAGCATAAAATGATCCTTTACAAGCCTCTTTTTTCCTCTTCACAGCTAAGGTCCTAAATCCCACCACTGCACAAAATTTCTACTTATCTCTATTACTGTACCCACATGTTTTTTATTTTCATTTTCATTCAACAATAGTCACACTTAATTAAATTATTTAGTAGTTCTTCATACAGGAGAATTTATTTTATTAAAAAAAAAAATTCCCCTTTTAAAACAATGCAGTATAAGATTTTTTTTTTGACACATATTAAAAATAAAAATAAAAATTTCAATTATCAAAATATTTTTTCTCTTTCAGTAATTAATGCATTACTTTTATCTACTATAAATACAAACATTCAACAATTTATTCTGGGAAAAATAAAAAATAAAAGATTAGTATTTTATTAAAATTATGAATATCATTTAGTTTATCTTAAAGGTTAAAGCTACTTAAATTCTTATAAGAAAACGTAACCCTATGGTAAGTTTCCCCTGAATATTAAAGAGAGTATCATTTCCTTTATTCATCAAAGCACTTTCATTCTCATACATTTCATTACGAATTTAATTATTTAAAATTTGTTTATACAATGTATAAGGTGTATATTTACATTTATTTGAAAAATGAAATATTTTCTGAAAAACTAGACAGAATTTTTTTATGCAGAGTAAAATAATACAAATTCGATTTTCTTTTATGTTTAGAATTAATTTAATTTAAGCTGAACATATTTTGCTAATTTAAACAAAAGGATCCCGTAAAAATTTATTTGGAGAGTGAAATGATATTACAAATTCGATATTCTTTTATGTTTAAATTAATTAAATTTATTTAAATTGAAAATATTTATATATTGCTAGTTTCAACAAAGGATCCCGTAAAAAAATATTTGTTTTTAGTAAAAGCAGTTTTTTCATAGTTATGAAAATTTCAACGAAAAGAAATTGTCATAGTGAGACATATTTTTTTTTTTTAAATTAGTAAAACAGTTAATTAACCAGTTTTAAATGTATTAAATTGTATGATTCAAATTGTATGAGATTGTGAAATGGGAGGATAGTAATATCTATAAATATTAATGCAAATATGATAAGTGTGTTGGTATGATAGAAGTAATTTGTTCATTAACCATCCAAAGCCCCCTTTTAAGACTTATAAACACAAATCAATTACAACACATTTGACCATCAACAAGGATTTGACCACAAGGTTCGACCTTCACACTCATTGAAAGTCTGGAAATTTTTGTTGTATTTAATAGAAGTTTCTCCCCATTGTATCTTCTGAATTTGTCTCAGTCCACTACACCAACCCTTCAGTTACAGATTTAATCGCCAATGGTTGTGGCACAAATTGGTGGAAAAAGGTAAAGCTGTAAATATTGGTTTTTCTTCGTGTAATGGTTTGAGTAAGGACACATAGAAAAATTATGAATTTTAGAGTTAGTAATTAAATCCAGCTTATTGGCCATATTGTCAATCCTTTCTAAAACTTTGTAGGGGTCATAATATCGGGCAACTAACTTGTGAAAATGTATATTGGATAAAGTTGTCTTCCTGTATGGTTGAATCTTTAAATAAACCTAATGTCCAACCTTGTAATGCTTGTCAATCCTCTTCAAATTTGTATACAAATTTATACATTTTTGTGTCTTAACCATATTTTCTTGTAATGGCTGAGTAATTTTATCTCGTTTCTTTATAGTATCGGCTATCGCTTCTATTAAGAAATATGTATTTTGTATAGTAGTGGGAAGGAAGGAGGATAGTCATAAAGAGCTTTAAATGAGTCAACTGTATAGTTGTATGTAATTTGGTGTTGTACCAAAATTTCGCAAGAAGTAAATACTCAGTCCACTAGGACGAAGTGTCCCCAAAAACACAACGTAGATAAGCCTTGATGGATTTGTTTACACCCTCTGTTTGACCGTTTAAGGATGAAAATTCATTGATCGCAACAACTTGACACCATTCTTGTGCATGTACTCAGTCCAAAAGTGACTCATGAAAATGGAGTCCTTATTAGATATAATGTCATGTGGCCAACCATGAAGCTTGACGATATTATCCATAAAAAGGGTTGCCACCTTAGCCTCTCTGAAAGGATGTGAAAGCTACAAATAATGAGCATACTTAGTTAAGTTATCCATAACAACAAAATAACAATCATGGAACAAGATTTAGGGAGACCAATAATAAAGTCCATGAATATAGATTTCCAAGGTTTATCAAGAATAGATAATGGTTGTAACATGCCCGCAAGAAATTGAAGTAAAGGCTTATATTTTTACATATATGATAGTTCTTGATCCATTTTCTTACCTATTTTTGCATACCCTTCCAATAGAAGTGATCTTTAATCCTTCTATAAGCCATCTCATATCCTGAATGACCTCCAATTGTTGAATCATGAAAGTGTTGGAGAATTTGTGTTCGCAATTATGCATTGTCTCCAACTACCAACTTACCTTTTCTCCTTAATAAATCACTCTCAAAAGTTTAATGTTTATGTGGGTTTTGAGTCAAGTGAATGATATTAATAAACTTTTGTAATTTATGATCCTCTGTTAAAGAACCCTTAACCCTTTGAATTAATTCAGAAGTTACTACAAACTTTGAAGCTAACTTACCTTGGGTAGGGTTTTATGATAGCACATTACTACATCAATCTTTACCTTTTTTGTATACAATGCAGAAATCCAGAACCATTAGCTTTTCCAAACCCCAATTTTGTAGCATTGTTGTAGACGATTGCTTCAACAAATGCTTTAAAACCTTTTGATATGTTTTTATTACCACATATTGATATAAAAAATAATGCTGCCACTTTTTTACAGCAAATAGAATAACAAAATTAAATAAAAAATCATAAGCAGATAACAATATATATTTCGGTCCCATTTCCTTACATATGTAGGAAATAAGGTGGTTAGATTGCATGAGCACTGCTCCAATCCCTATTGCTAAAGCATGAGTTTCAGTAGTAAATGCTTGAGAAAAATTTGGTAATATTAAAACTAGAGCAATAGTTAATGCCTTTTTTAACCTGTTGAAGGTTGTTCAGCTTCAATACCCCACACATGGAGTATTTTTTTTTCTGCAGTAACGTTGTCAAAGGTGTTGCAGTTGTCAGGGTATTACCCCTAAATAAAGCTTCTATAGTAGCCAGAGTTACGAGAATCCTCACAACTCCTTTAAATTGGTAGGTTGTCGCCATTCTTGAACAACCTTAATTTTTTTTTGGATCAAGTTAGACTCCTTGCACATAAATTTGATGCCCCAAATAATTTACTTGTTTCTTTCCAAGACTACATTTATTTTTATTAAAAAATAAAACATGATTTCATAATATGATCAAGGTTATGTCAATGCATATGCCCAAGTCTTAGTATACATTAGTATATCATCAAAGAAAACCACTATGAATTTCCTTAAATGAGGGCAAACAAATTATTTATAAGATTTTGAAACGTAGTAGGAGCATTATTAAGACCAAAAGGAAAAACTACCCATTCATACATACCACTATAAGTCCTAAAAGTTGCTTTGTAAATATTTGCATGCATTCTAACCTGATTATACCCACTTCTTAGGTCTAATTTTAAAAAAATAAGTAGCCCCATATAATTTATCCAAAAGATCTTCAATCAATGGTATAGGAAATTTGTTTCTAATAGTCATGTCATTAGTTTTTCTGAAATTAGTGCAACAACACCAATAACCATCTTTCTTTTTAACTAAAACTAAGGGGGAAGCATAACAACTAGAACTTTCCCTAATAAATCCAGTCAATAACAATTGTTTTATTTATCTTTCAATTTCAATTTTCTGGTTATGAGGATACCTATAAGGTTTCAAAGTAATAGGAACATCACTATTTAAAATGATTCTATGGTCAGACCTTCTAGGACGTGGAAGTTGGGTGAGTTCTTGAAAAATATATTCAAATTGATTTAATAAATTGTCCAGCTGGTGTTTTTGTTCTACACTCAAACTCAGAAGCTAAGAATGTGATGCAATCTGAAAAGTAGTTGCACCTTGTATGGCTAATAATATTGGTTGACCCTCTGCAGGTTTAACTTTAATGGAAATCTAAACATTATGATGTAGTTATTTTTCTCTTAATAAAGTCACTTTATCTCCATTAAGATTGAAACTCATAGTTAGTTTCACACAATTACATACAATCTCCCCTAATGTTTAAAACCATTGCATGCCCAAAAATAACTCCAAAATTAGTATTAGGTAATACAACAAAAATTAGCTTGAAAAGTCTAATTATGAAATTGTCATTCAACACCAGACATTTTTAGTGATTATGAGTTGTCTATCAAAAGCCACAATAACTAAAAACTCATTGATGGAAATCATCTTTAAACCCAATAATTTCATTCATTTCTCACTAATAAAGTTACGGGGGTTACCCATGTCCATAAATAATGGAACCCTCTGTTTTTTAATCATACTAGTTAAGTGTAAAGTACTTCCATTTGCCACTCCTTGAAGTGTGACACAATCCAAGCCAACAAGGAGATGACAAAGGACTCAAATTACCATTCACACTACGAGAAGTCATCTCAATTTTCAAGTGACCACCAAGGATCTAGCAGACCTCACTAGAAGGAGAAATGGGCAAAGACCAGAACATCAAATGTTCTTCCTTCTGGTCTTCTTAATAATAAAAGAAGCTGTAAATAAATTGGGCTCACTTTAGGGGCCCAAATAACAAGATAGGCCTCTG
>Ga0123342_1010792_pt1 | contig 10292 bp, 6 predicted proteins | sample Turbeawhitnodule_FD_89960 | JGI IMG/M metagenome (GOLD analysis project Ga0123342, IMG submission 89960) | Root nodule microbial communities of legume samples collected from Mexico - Turtle bean Mexico white nodule | ecosystem: Host-associated > Plants > Roots > Nodule | place: Mexico: Nepantla...
ATTGAACACATAGGGTTATGTTTATATAGGAAAAGAAACATATGGGCTAAGCCCATTACATAAATATGAAATATCTAACAATATCTATAATATCTCATAATATCTAATAATATCTAATTATATATAATAATATCTAACACTCCCCCTCAAGCTGGTGCATATAGATCATATATACCAAACTTGTTACAAATGTAATCAATCCTAGGCCCTTGTAAGGGTTTAGTAAAAATATCTGCTAATTGATTATTTGAATTAACAAACTCAATCTTGATATCTCTTGATATAATCTTTTCTCAAAAGAAATGACAATCAATCTCAATATGTTTGGTCCTTTCATGAAAGACTGGATTTGAGGTAATTTGATGAGCATCCTGATTATCACATATAAGTGTCATTTGAGTGACTTCACCAAATTGCAATTCTTTAAGTAACTGTTTCAGCCAAATAAGCTCACAAGTAGCTGATGCCATAGCTCTATATTCTGCTTCTGCACTAGATCTTGCTACAACACTTTGTTTCTTGCTCTTCCAAGAGATCAAGTTATCACCAATGGAGACACAATATCCAGAAGTTGATCTTCTATCAGATGGAGATCCTGCCCAATCAGCATTTGAATAACAAACGAATTTAGTATGGTTATTATGACCATATAACAAACCTTTTCTAGGAGAGCGTTTAATGTACTTCAGTATACGAATGACTGCATTCCAATGATCACATGGAGAATTAAGAAATTGACTCACCACATTGAATGCAAAGGAAATATCAGAACGAGTAACAGTGAGATAGTTCAATTTTTCAACTAATCTCCTGTACTTCTCAGGATCTGAAAGGGGCTCCCCCTGATTGGGTAGAAGCTTGACATTGGGATCCATGGGAGTATCAACAAATTTCGAATTCATCAACCCAATTTCCTCCAAAATATCCAATGCATATTTTGTTTGAGAGATAACAATACCAGTATTGGATTGTGCTACCTCAATTCCCAAGAAATATCTGAGTTTGCCAAGATCTTTAGTCTGAAACTGTTGACAAAAGTGTTTTACTTGTGCGATGCCATGGTGATCACTACCTGTAAGAACAATGTCATCAACATATACTACAAGATAGATACATCCAACACTCGAGTGACTATAAAAAAGTGAATGATCTACTTCACTGCGAGTCATTAATATCTCATAATATCTAACACAAATCAATTTGGTGAAGGTGTGTGGACATGGCATGCTAACAAACTAGCAATGGAGAAGCCTGACATGAAGATGATGCATTGAGTTACTAGTAGCACCTTGCAATGATTGGTCGTGACAAAGATTGAAGGAAGTTGTGGTTGTTGGAGAGTAGAAAGTTTTAAAAGGCATAATGGTTGTTGAAATGAAGAAGTATTTAATGGGCGTGACATTTTTTGAAGATCAAAAAATGCTTGGTGGGTGTGAATGCTTGAAAGAAAAAATGGTGCGGAAAGGGTGTAGCGATTGCCAAACACCAAAAATGCTAAAAAGGTAAGTTAATTGTTGGAGAGCAAAAATACTTGAAAGGCATGAGAAACTGCCAGGGAGCGAAAGTTCTTAGAGGGCACAAATGGTTCGAGTATGCAACAGTTGAGAGAAAGCAATAGTACTAAGAGGGCATAACGACTACCAGAGAACAAAAGATCCTAAATGGTATTATTTATCCGAGAGAGGAAGTTTGAGTGAAATAACAAGTCACGAAGGATGGTACACTCTAGTGCCACTTGCTTGTTACTATCTTGTACACATGTGAGTACTCGTATTTATAGTGAGGAACAAAATCTATCTCTAATGATGTGAAATATTTGTTAAGATCTTGGTTATCAAAATCACTAGTCAACTCCTAAACTCCACACCCTCAAACCTAGTTAACTCACATGTAGAATTGTGTTTAGTAGGCTTGTATAAAATCGCAAGTTTAGAGGCTCTTCAGTAAGCTTGATTGGACATTAAGAAAGCCAAAATCGGCACTGGATTTGCTTGTTTCTCGGTCATGATTTATGCAAAACACACCTATGGAAAATTCATGTTTCGTTGGTTCTGTTTTGGGTGTTGATATTGGGTTCTCCTATCACACCAATAGATCTTGCTTGGTGTCTTCTCAGCTCCACTACACTCTATGCTATTTGTGTTTTAGATTCTTCTTCACTCTTTGCTATCTCACTACTCTATTTTCCTTTCTCTTTATAGTTTCAAATAAGCTAAAAAGTAGAGGGTAGATCATATTAGGGTTTTAGCTTTTGATTTTTTACTCCTCTCTAGCCATGTTAGACAGTTGGGCCTCCATTTAAGACCAACAATTTCTTTTTTTATGTAAAGCATAATATATCACATAATCAACTAGAATAAAAAAACTAGAGTAATAATAAAGGATAATAATATTAGAAAAATAAAAAAAAGGATAATAGTATTAAAAAAATATAAAAATATTTAATGATATATAAAAAATATTTAAAATATGTATAATATGATATACTACTACTACTAATAATAATAATATTACACTACAAAAATATTAAAAGTTATTTATAACTTCATATAATATTATATGATTTATATGTATTTTAATACTTTTTTTAATGCAAAGTTTAAAAGGTCCCACAAGTTTACTTAAACTCGAGTTTGACAACCTTTAACATATTTCCTATTTCACGTAGTTAAATCATATCTTATTTCTTTATTTAAGGTAATCAAATCTTTAACAATCTTATAAAACCATAAAATGAGTCTTAAGAGTTTGGGTTTTGGTCTGTTTCTATCCTACAAACCTTGACTTATGAGAACACTTTGGGCCCATTAAGTCTTTGTATTCTATTTAAGAGCAATTTCTTCTCTATGAATAATATTAGAAACGGTTTTTCTGACAATTCACTTGGGCAAACAGTTAATAATAATAATAATAATAATATTCATTTGATGTTCTCTTCCAGAATTTTTTCAGAATATCTCCTGGATTTTGTTTTGCTGATGGTCTTGCTTCGTTAGCTCTTCTGCGGCAAGGCATGAAAGATAAAACAAGTGATGGAGTGTTTGATTGGAATGTTACTGGGGCTTCCATCTGTTATCTTGCTGTTGAGGTGCAAATATTTCAATCTAATTTTGCTGATATTGTGTTTTTTCCTTTCCAAGTTTCAACATTTAAAACTGAAAACTATTAGACAAATTGTTTTTGTTTACATTAGATCTTTGGGCAGATTTAAGAAACAGCATTTATTACATTGAAAATACAAAGCTGTATAACTGCTTTGTTTCAGAATAATGTCAACAAAACCCAAGTGTAAAACACACATAAATTGGGACAAAATTATTTTGCTCTAGCTAATCCACTTTTTTCTTGATGACAGAGCTTTAGTTATTTTCTGTTGACACTTGCACTTGAAATTTTACCTTCTATCAACTTGACTTCATTCATGGTCAAGAAGTGGTGGGAAAAAATTAATATCTTCCGGCATGATAGTCCTTATTTGGAACCTCTGTTGGAACCTTCTTCCGAAACTGTTGTTATGGACTTTGATGAAGATGTAGATGTAAACACAGAAAGAAATAGAGTACTTTCAGGTTCCCTTGATAATTCCATTATCTACCTGCGCAATCTTCGTAAGGTATTTCGTAGTAATATTTACTTTAACAAATTTTTTGTAAAGAAAAATGTTGTGCATTTCAATCATTGCCATCATGCTCAGTTATAGTGATATTTTCTGAATTTAAGGTATATTTTGAGGAGAAGCATCATCGAAGAAAGGTTGCAGTAGATTCTTTAACTTTCTCAGTCCAGGAAGGAGAATGTTTTGGCTTTTTAGGAACAAATGGAGCTGGAAAGACCACAACTCTTTCTATGCTATGCGGTATGTCAAATTTATGAGAATGATATTTTACTACATGTTATGTTGATAAGCCCTGTGTTTTACCTCTGAAAACCTGCATTTTACTTTAACATAAAGGAGAAAAGTTCAAATACAGGATGAGAAATATTCTAGCTAAATAATTCAAGACCAAGAAGAAAAGATTAAAAAGAAAAAGTGTAGACAAGACACATACAACATAGATGTTGATGTCTATGTAAATTTACTAGATGCTTCCCCTATAAGAGAAATAGAAATATTCCAAAGTATGTAGAAGAACTGCACATTCTTAAGAGACAACTGATGTCCAGTAGGGATTCTACTTTTTCTTTCAACCAAAAACTCTTTGAAATACATTGAGACATAGTAAAATTAACACAAAGTAACTGCTGAAAATTGTTGGGGCATGCTTGAAAGGAGAAGAACATGAAAAGGGAAAATTGAATATTATTTGATGAGTTTGTAAAACAAGCATTAATCCTCTTTTATAAGCTAGGGAAACTGAAAATATTAAGGGAAGTAGGAAATGTAGGAAAGAAGAGGTGTAGGGCAAAGCTATTAGTCTATTGTCCAGCTTCTCTTTGATGAACTATCTACCCATTTCTCTATGTTTGGTTCTAGATATGTGCAACTTCTATATTTCTCGTGTTTCAAAATCTGTGTCAGCTTTGGCTGGACCATTCCCTTCAAAATGACTAAGCTTCTTACACCTTTTGAGAGCAATATGAACCATTTGGTACGAGGAACGACAGACATTTGGTTCCACTACTTTTGTTGCACACACCAACCCTTCACTTGATGCTCTAACTCAGCCCATCTCTCTTGATCCTTTGGGTCCTGAACTCTGGGGTCACTGATGGCAATAAGTCTCTTTTCACTTCCTTTTCCACTTCTGGTTTTTTACCATCTGTCACCATAGCTAATGGTTCTTGAGCCTCCTCTCAATGTATATAAATCATATGAATCAAGTTTGTTACAAATATAATCAATTCTAGTATATATAAATTTATATATATACATGCTCTATGGAATAGACACACACAAAGAGATTAGTTTTTGTTGCTTCACCATATATTTGAACAAAAACATTTATAGTAGCTAACCTTGCAAAAGCAAACAAATCGAAATTGAAAATAGAGTCACCCAAAAAGGGACAGGTGGCAAAATGAATTAAAGGGTAATGTTATTGTTCCATAATTAGGAAAATTATTCTGTAATTAAGTGCAGATTTCATTATCTATTTATTAGGACAAATTTGATATCTTTTAGTGATTTGATTTGATTTGTATAGCTTTAATTACCGATTATTTCTTTCTTTAATTAGGTCGTAAATAGTCTATAAATTCAAACTGTAATCACAATTGTAAACACATCTCAGAAGTACAATCTATCTATTTCTTTCAACTGTTATGTTGTTTGTAACTGAAAAATAATATAGTTAGAGAAAAATATATCTTTATATTCTTATTCTATAATAAGTTCAATCTTCTATCTTAAACAAACCCAAGGTGATGACTTTTTTATGTTATGCAAAATTTAGTAGATTTTAAACAATTATACATGTAGAAAAGATTTTTTTAATTGTAATTTCTCAGTGTTGAAAAGCTGTGAACTAGGCATTTCTCTACACTTCTTTTGGGTTTATTATTACTGAAGTTCTGTTTTGCTTTTCCGATTAGGGGAAGAATCTCCTTCTGATGGGACTGCTTTTATTTTTGGCAAAGATATATGTTCCCATCCAAAGGCTGCTCGTCGATATGTATGTGATATTTTCTTCAGAAACGAACACTCACAACTTAAGATATACCTGAATCCATCTGATCCTTGTGTATCTTAATTTTTACTCTCAGATTGGATATTGCCCACAATTTGATGCTCTATTGGAATACTTAACTGTTCAAGAGCATCTTGAGCTTTATGCTAGAATAAAAGGTGTTCCAGATTTTGCAATGGAAAATGTATGTGTAAGAAATTTCTAATTATCTTTATGGTTAGGATAATTTATGAAATAATGTTCATTTGTGCATAATCATTTTATAATTCATAATTTCATGCAAACATCCTTAAAAATTTGAAAAGCCAAGAAAAGTAATTACAGTATATGAACATTGGCATTACATCTTATATATGAAAGATATAAAAGGAAATCAGAGTTTGAATTATTTTTCGCCCTTAAGTTAAATTTAAACTCTTTTGTCATACTAACCATTCAACTCTTTAATTTAAATAGTAGTTATTAAACAGTCTAAGACTTAAAAAGGAGTCATCGATGGCCAATATTGATCTATAGGGTGATAGCACCAGTGACTTCCTATTAACCATTTTCTTCAAAGCCTAGTCATTTCAGTTGGAATTTATCCTTCACATAGAACAGATTCAAACAAAATAAAATTTGCTTTAAATGGTTTTGTTTGCTTGATTCACATCAATACTTTTAAAATATTTGAATAGAACAAACTACTAAATTCAATGTTATGAACATTGTTTTATATATATATATATATATATATATATATATATATATATATATTTAAACACTCACACACATTATATAATGGAGATTACATTTTTCAGGGTTAGAGTTTGAGTAATTTGATTCCTCATTATGTTATATTATATGTGTGTGCTCATATACTATATTCTCTTTCATTACCTATGATTATTTGGACAGGTTGTTATGGAAAAGTTGGCCGAGTTTGACTTGTTGAAACATGCCAATAAACCATCATTTTCACTTAGTGGTGGGAATAAAAGAAAACTGTCTGTTGCAATTGCAATGATTGGTGATCCACCTATAGTCATTCTTGATGAACCATCAACAGGTACAATAACAGTTATTCTCAATAATCATATTTATTTAAACATCATGAAAATGCATTTTTACCATTTTAATTTTTAGAATTGCGCTAAAAGCTATCTTGGTCCTTGATTTAGAAGCCTAAATGTTTAGTTCATGTGGTTCCTTGTGATGCTATAAAATCCCAGTTCACCAAGTGATCCAGAATTGAATATTTGTTGCCTTCAATTCTTTTATTAAAATTTTGTTTTAAAATGGTTTCTGCATTTTTATTTGTTAATTGTGTTTTTATTTTGAAGTGAAGGGGCTAGTTCTCCATTCATGGGTCTTAGCATAGGTCTAATGATTTTTGACACGAAGCAACTGGACCTCTCATTTCAGGAAAAAGAGTTTTTTAAGCTATATGTAGATATATAGATTAGCTATGTGAGACATATTGCTATGCTTGATGAATTGGAAAAGTAACATCCATCAGCGTTGATTTTTTTACACTTCTAGGTATGGATCCCATTGCCAAAAGGTTCATGTGGGATGTAATATCTAGGATCTCAACAAGACGAGGAAAGACTGCAGTAATTCTGACTACACACAGCATGAATGAAGCCCAAGCCTTATGTACCAGAATAGGGATAATGGTACAAACATATTTTCGTTCTCTTGACTCTTGAAGCTCTGCCTTGCACCCACCAACATATACCTATTATTTGTTTATTTTCTTAAGGTTGGTGGACAATTACGATGCATTGGAAGTCCACAGCATCTGAAAACAAGATTTGGGAATCATCTGGAACTAGAGGTATTTATGGTTACAGTAACAAAAGGCACTTTTTTTAGCTTCATTTTTACTAGACAAAAAGCATCTTAAAATATGTGATTCTTGGTTACCCTTTTCCAGGTCAAACCTACTGAAGTGAGTTCTGTGGACTTGCAAACGCTCTGCCAAGCTATTCAAGAAAGACTTCTTGAAGTCCCGTCTCATCCTAGAAGCTTACTTAATGACCTTGAAATTTGCATTGGGGGCACTGACTCTGTCACATCAGCAGGAAATACCTCCATTGCAGAGATTAGCTTGACACGAGAAATGATAAGCTTAATTGGGCACTGGCTTGGCAATGAAGAACGAGTAAAGACATTAATCTCTTGTACGCCTGTCTGTGATGGAGCTTCTCTGGAACAATTATCCGAACAACTATTTCGAGGTGGTACGTATCGTTGGAAACTTTTTGAAGTCAATAATCTTTTTTTTTCTTTGTGGAATTCCTTTTTTCAAGAAAGAATTCGTATTGTGTTTAATGCTTTTGTAAGTATACATACATGTATTGACCAAAATCCTTATATAATTAAAATACTAAATTTTTCGGGAAAATCTTAATTTCAAATTTAAGTTATCTTATAATAACAGAAGCAGAGATGTGTGAGTTATATTTTAAGCAGCTTTTGCAAGTACAAAAACACTGTAAAAATTCCACTGTCTTATGTGTATTGAATTAAAAAAAATCCGTGTCAATTGAATGATGGTTTTCAAACTTCAGTCAGCTTTTTCGACAAACTAAATATCATCTTTTATAGTTCATACTTAATTTTATGCAAATTCTTCATAATTTTCTTTCTGAGCTAATGATGAAGAAAAAGAGACACATTTAAATACCTAAATCCTGTTTGGATAAATTTTTCCACAAACATTTGTAGGAGAAGAAAATGTGAAAAAAGTTTCTTCTATAAGTTCAAATTAGTTTATGCAAAAATTAAAATCAGATTTTGGAAAAGCTAAATAAGATAGCTTTTATAAATTATCTTATGTATAAACTAGTTTTAGATTATGGGAAAAGCTTATTTTATTTTTGCTTTCTGTTTTCCACTTTGTAATACAATGACTTGTAGAGAAGTTTATCCAAACATGCTCATACAAAACCAATCATGAGCCTTCACCTAATAGTAGCTTTAAAGAGCGTTGGTTTGTGACGATAACACAAAGATCTTATTTTATTTTGAAATCTTACAAAATTCATAAGTTCTCTCCTAGCATTAATTCCCCTTTTTCTATTGTGTTGGTAATTAGGTGGCATTCCGTTGCCAGTATTTTCTGAGTGGTGGCTGTCTAAACAAAAATTCTCAGAAATTGATTCATTTATTCTCTCTTCATTTCGTGGAGCAAGATGCCAAGGGTGCAATGGTTTGAGCATCAGATATCAGGTATTTTTTAGTTACCAGCTTTGTCAATGCGAAAATTCTATTATAATTGAAAATTCCTCACATCGGATTATCTGAAGGCCTGTGTAATCTTTTAACTATCTAAACTTGAAGTAGACTAGTTTTACTTTGTAACTAATTTCATAGATATTCAGGGAAAGAAATGCCATACTAATATGAAAATCACACTTATCTTGGATTTTATCCCCATTTCTTCTCAATTGTTGCCCTCCACACCAATATTTGTTTTCTCCCTCGCTGATCTCCTTAATCCAGTGCCAATGTACTCTTGATTTCATTTCGGAGAAAATAAATTCAGTTGTCTTGTCATATGTATTGTTCAAAATTATTTAGAAAGTGGACTTTAAGCCTAACTCAACCTTATAAAACTGGTTCATAAAACGAGGTTTGCATCTACTTATATATTATGAAATGTTTTTATCTCTAGTTGATGTGGGGTCTCCAACACACACCTGTCATGCCGAAACCTGTCAACTCATGTGTGAAACTATATATTTATGGTAGTTCGATAGTGGATGGCCTGATAAGTCCAATAACCTTTCGTTAGAATAGACTCTAAATGACTATGATACCATCATAGAAAGTGGACTTTAAGCCTAACTTAACCTTACAAAACCGACTCATAAGGTGAGGTTTGCACCCACTTATATATTATGACATGTCCTTATTTTTAGTTGATGTGAGATCTCCAACAAAAATTACATTAAATCTTGAAAGGGAGTGGGAATGCATTTCAACCGTAGAAGCAATCCTGTATTTTATGTTACTTATATTTTGAGTTAAATAAATTGATTTAATTACTTTAGAAGAAGTCATGAACCAGCAAATTCCAAACACTTAGTTGTTGGGTGAAAAGAACATGAAAAGTTTAGAAGCCGTTCATGCAAAGGTCCTTTGGACATGAAGGTAATGTGCTAGCCTACCCTTCCTTGTGCTAAAATTGAACTTCTATTTAAAAGAATGGGAACAACAAACATCCATTTCTTGATTACGTATTCTTGGAAGGTATGCCTATTTGCCCTACAACCAACCATATTTGGATCCTTCTTTTACATACCAATTTTAGGGATTCAAAGTGGCATAAATAGAAGAGAAAAATAAATCTTTACCTTTCTCCAACATGACTTCCATGTAACCTGAGAGGTGTTAAAAGCTTTTTATTAATTATGAAGTTTCCAACCTTGACTCAAACATCCATGAATGAGTAAGCAATAGATGGATTGAACTATGTGAACTTGTAACCAATTTGATTTTCTCACTTGATCCAAGAAGGGATGAATACTTGGTTTATGTGTATTAAAGGAAAAGAAAGAATAGGGTAAATCCCTTGTGTATATTGAACACATAGGGTTATGTTTATATAGGAAAAGAAACATATGGGCTAAGCCCATTACATAAATATGAAATATCTAACAATATCTATAATATCTC
>Ga0123342_1010793_pt1 | contig 10291 bp, 5 predicted proteins | sample Turbeawhitnodule_FD_89960 | JGI IMG/M metagenome (GOLD analysis project Ga0123342, IMG submission 89960) | Root nodule microbial communities of legume samples collected from Mexico - Turtle bean Mexico white nodule | ecosystem: Host-associated > Plants > Roots > Nodule | place: Mexico: Nepantla...
ATAAAATATCTCTTTATATTTTATCTTATATCTTTATAAAATATCTCTTTATATTTTATCTTATATCTTTATAAAATATCTCTTTATATTTTATCTTTAAACACATGCAACTTGAATTTAAATAATAGCACATCATTAGAAAACTAGGCTCATTAACCAAACAGGCCCAACACCACTACCTTGACTCCAGGTCCATGGCCGAGCTGACCTCTGCCCTACCCGAGAACCGAGTAGTAGCTGGTCCAAGACCGAGGACCGAGCTCCTGCCCGGTACACGATACATATTTGGAATCCTTCCACTCTTGATTTAGTCTAGATCAAATTATATTTGGAATCTCTCAGACCTAGATTTACGTTAGAGGAAATTATATTTGGAGTCTCTCCGACCAAGTCCAAGAGACGGCGATCAACTCGAATCTAGTTTTTTCTATCAACTCAAATCCAGGTTTATTTCTCCAATTAAGCTATTTATTTAAAATGATCTCCCTCATTACGATTTGTACACTAGAGGACAATTGACTTGGATCTACTTTTTCAAACGAATCGGATCTACTTTTCCATTTAAAAATAACTTGGATCTACTTTTATGATCAATGCAAATTTACTTTTCTGTCCAAAATCGAATCTACTTTTTCGATCAAACACAAATATATTTTTTCATTCAAAATCAGATATACTTTTCTATGTAAAATCGAATTTACTTTTCCAATGAACACGAATCTATTTTTTCGTTCGAGATCAGACCTATTTTTCTTATCAACATTTCTATTTTGTAAGGGGTTTGAATTAATAGGTTTTGCTTTGATTTTTAGTATTGTCAATCTTTTTTTGAGTATAATATTGTTCCAGACTTAGTGCATGTTGGAAGTTTGGTAATACTGGTTTAATATAGTATCACTTTAGGCTTATAAGATGTCTCTAACCTTATTTTATTTATTTAACAATTATTAGTATATGGTGAAATGTTTCTAACTCATCTCATTTTATGTTATTTAATTAATATATATATATATATATATATATATATATATATATATATATATATATATTTTGTCGCACCCTAAGTCAGTCTAACTCGAAACAATTACAGTTATTTTGATTAGTCATACTCATAAGATAGCCTAACTTAAAACAATTATAGTTATTCCCATTAGTTGTAGCCATAAGACGACCTAACTCGGAATAGTTACAGTTACTTAGATTAGCCGCACCCATAAGACACCTTAACTTGGAATAGTTACACTTACTCCGATTAGCCGCACCGATAAGACGACCTGACTCGGAACAGTTACAATTACTCTGATTAGCCGCACCCTTAGGACAACCTGACTCGGAACAATTTCATTTACTTTGATTAGGCGCACCCATAAGTCGACCTGACTCAGAACAATTACAGTTACTCTGATTAGCCGTACCCATAAGTTGATTTGACTCGGAACAATTACAGTTACTCCGATTAGCCGCACCCATAAGTCGACTTAACTCAGAACAGTTCAATTACTTTGATTAGCCGCACCCATAAGTCGGCTTGACTCGGAACAATTACAATTACTCTGATTAGCCGCACTCATAAGTCGGCCTAACTCGGAACAAATACAGTTACCCCGATTAATCGCACCCTAAGGTCGGCCTAACTCGGAACATATATAGGTACTCCGATTAGTCGCACCTTAAGGTCAACCGAACTCGGAACAGATACAGTTACCCCGATTAGCCGCAGGTTGGCCTAACTCAGAATAGTTACAGTTACTCCAATTAGCCGCATCCTAAGGTCGGCCTAATTCAGAACAGTTACTGTTATCCATCGATTAGCTGCATCTTAAGGTTGGACTAACTCAGAACAGTTACAATTACCCCGATTAGCCGTATCCTAAGGTCGGCCTAACTTGGGATAGTTATAGTTACCCACGAATAGCTGAACCCTAAGGTCAGACTAATTTGGAACAACTACATTACACCTTGATTGGCCAAACCCTAAGGTCGGATTGGCTTGGGGATGAACACCTTTTACGTATCATTATACTCACTGTCTAGCCGAACCTATGTTTGAACTACCTCGGTGACATCGACATCAACATATCGTCTCAGCGAAATCATAAGGTTAGGCTGACCCGGTAAGGTGCTTGCTATATACATCAAGCTAACCAATGGCTCAGGTTAAGCAACGCTGAAGCAACGAGCGATTTCGGCTGACCTTGTAGGGGGCAACCCAACAACGACCTAGCTTGCTGCTAAGAATTATTCTCGTCACCTTTGGTGTTTCATCTAAACTCAGGTCAACAATTCGCAATCTGTTTAGTTGTGTTACCCTTAGTGTTTAAACAAGTTTGTTTTGTAAGTTACTTTTAACATTCATTTATATGTTATAAGCAAAGTTATCAATGCCATAAATGGGCACAATTAAAAAGTAAGTCACAGGCCGAAGTCACATTCAAAGCAGGCACAAGTAAGCCTCTTCACCTCGCCATGCTCGGCTCGAGGCTGGGATACAGTGTACTAGTCAGACGTGCTCAGGGTCCAACCCGAGCACTTAAGCGCACTATCCTGATCCACTTAGTCTATAAAGGGAAGATACTTAACTCGACCCAAAATAATGAGCCCAATATCACATCAGGTAGTGGGCCCAATGTCGCATCAGGTAGTGGGCCCAAACAACTATCAACCCATATTAAAAAGATAACTAAAGTAAAAATAACTGAATTAGCTAGGCACATATATTACTCTGAGATTTAATGAAAATAAACCGTTAGAGATAATGTTCTACATGCACCCCTAAAATAAAGGGGATATATTATCAAAATATCTTTATGTTTATTAATTTCTCAAGGGAGATCTATGAATACTATAAAAAGGCCTCAAGACCCTGAACAGAGAGAAATCAATCTAGTAAGAATACATCCATACAAATACTCTATATTCAGATACTCATAATTATATGCTCTCACTGACTTGATCGTCAGAGTCTTCTTACATGTGGAGATCTCCTCATTGTGAATTATTGACATCTCAAAGTAGCAACAACAAAAAAAAAGTCAGCTCAGAGTGCACCACCAAAATTCGATCCAGATTTATCAACGAGAACAAAGTTTATTTTTTACATTATTCTCCCTATCTTTCTATCACGGTTTCTCCCTACAAAAAATTTATTTTAACATTTTTTAATAAGTTGAATCAACTAAATAAATCCATTACCTATTACGAATGGATTTAGATTAGTTAAAATTTGACTCATTAAAAAACAAGTCAATAAATTAATTTGGTCCCAACTTATATTTGATAACCTAAAAAATTAACTTTATTATCAACTTAAAGTAACTCAATGGACTACTTTCTCAACTCTAAAAAACTATTATTATTAATTTAAAAAAAGATGTTGAGAAAAATCCAATCTATTACTTTTGATGAATTAAGTTGGGTTAGTCAAATTTTGTTTCATTATTAATGTGACAATAACTGTGTTGAAATATTGTTAATACTTTAACAATTCTGAAATGAGTTATTTTCGTATAATCTGATTTGTATTTGAAAAAACAAAACTAAAACTTACAAAAGACAACCTAATTTCATGAAAGAAAATGAAGGTTATTTTTTTTATCAACTACTTGAATAAGTATAACACATACACAATGATGAAAAACAAATTTCCAAATTAGAATTCAAGTAGGTGTTAAGTCTTAGAAATTGAAGGTACAACACTAACAAGAAAATATTCAAACATTGAATTGAGTGGAATTTAAATGTAAAAGTATGATGATGACAAGAGATTTTGAAGGAAGAAAGCACATAGGGCAACAAGAATACATGCATAAAACACAGTGGTGAAAGGGGAATTTGCAGTCTTCTTCCCATGAGAATAGTAAAAACTATGATGGAAGAAAGTTAGAGAAAATCCAAGAAGAAGGCCTTTCTCTTATGAGGCTGTAGATGGCACATCCAGTGACTACTCCCATCTCTGCAGCATATTGGAACATCATTGGCCTCAGAAACACTCCCCACAAACCTATCACCACCATCACAATCTCTGCCACTAAGCACATACTTGCTTGATGCTCTAATACTATCATACACAATCTATTTGTGCCTTTTGTTGATTTTTCCTGGCTTCTTAGAAATCTATGATCATGAGTTGTACCTAATGCATAAGCAATTAGGTTTAGGTAATTGATGAGGGCAAGATATTACTTGTGCTTTTAGGACCCTGTTGCTTTCCTTTTTGCCTACACAACTACCAGTCTTCAACTATGAGAGGAAGGTGGGTATTTCTCCTATCATCAAATTCTCACAGCTGAAAATTTTGGTGGACTCAGTCACATTTTCACCTATATTTAAATCCATTGCCCATTATGTACCATGAAGAATTAGGATATTGCATACTACCACCCATGTTTTTAAACATACTTTCCTAATGAAGAGACATGAAATGATAAATCCGTATTTAAAAAAAAATTACAAGTAAAGTTAGACCAATTCGACCTGAATTTGACCCGGTGTAGATTGTAATGGCAATATAGTTAATTCCGTAACTCAAATCCCAAAGTTATAGATATATAAATCTAAAATTAATATGTTACTTTTAGATTTTATTATTTAAAAGTTTATTTGGACAACATAAATAATTTTTTAGTTGTCAAGATCCATAAAACAAACATAAATGAGTTCCAGATTCTGATTCTCAACACCATTTATAGTACACCATTTTGAATATGAAAATCCAAAACTCATAACTCACTTTTGAATATGAATATTACCATGAAACTTTTATGAAACATAAAAATGTGAAAGAATCGAATATATAATCACCAGTTTCTACGTACATAAACAAATATGAAATTAAGGGGTAATATTAAATTTTAAATTTATATTGTATGTCTTAAATGATGTGCAGGGGAAAATTTTCTGCCAATAATTATGTATATATCATCACTTATTTGTCTTGAAGTATTATTATTTTTTTATCGGTTATAAAGAGGAACTCGTTTTCATGTTTTTGGAACTATCTATTTTTCTTCTTCTTCATAATACTTAACAGTCTTTTATTCCATTTTAAGGGAGATTTTGATAGGGGAAAATGGAGTTAAGAGGTAAGAAGTAAGGGGTATTTAGATAAAATTAATAACAAAAATTAAGTAAAAGAAGTATAGTTAATAACGACAAATCCTAATTAACGACTTAAAACATTTATTAGGAATTTAAAAGAGAGTTTTTTCAAAGTAAAACAATGTTCTCCTACTATTATTATTTTTAATGTGTTTTAATGACACTAATTTTTCTTGAAATATTATTTATTTCATATTTAAAATAATATTAAAAAATATAAATTTTGAATCAATAATTAACCGATAGAGATTAATTAAATTTTACTAAATCTTTTATATATACAAAAAATTCTTATTTTTCTCTATTTTTTATTTCTCTATTTAAACAGTAGTCATATTTTTCTAATATATATTATTAGAAATATATTATCATGTATTATGTAATAATAATAAATAAATAATAATAATAAATAATTTCGTAAAATTTTCAAGTATTATGTAATAATAATAAATAATAAATCAGTTAGTAAAATTTTACGAAATTCTTTTTCAATTTTGTATTTTTGTGTGTGTAAAATTTATTTAATTGATATAAAGTCCAACTGTTAAAAAAATAAAGAAAATGTTTTAGTGGTAGAAATAAAACTAAATTTATTAGTTGGAGTTATTTTACATCGTGAAGAGGGTACTAGAAAAGGTTTGGCACCGTTTTCCGAAAGAAAAATAGTTTCTGAAAAGGGTACTATCGGTATTCTGAAGAAGAGAAACAATTTCATGTTGATGACGATGAATAAGAAATGTTGGTATGACTAAAACGGTCAAATTCAGAGTGGAAAGGGTATTGAGTGGCACCATCTTAAGGATCAGGGTTCAACACAAAATGTTTTCAAAAGCAATTAATATTATCACTTTACAGTTTTTTTTCTTTTAAAATTTAGTAAAATCATTTTTCTTTTAAAATTTAATAAAAACATTTAACAACTTCAAAAAAAATTCTTTTATTAATTTTATAATTTAATAATAAAAATACAGAGGATTCTTTCAAAATAGACAATAATATATATAGCGTTAAAATTTTCGAACGATTGATTAAAAAAAAACGATTTGATTACTTCGAATTAAAAAAGGTAACATATACAAATGTTTTTTTGGAATAACCAGCATATTAGACCATATATTTTTATTTTAATTATTTAGTTGGAATATTTTCAATCATGATTTTTTAGTTTATTGTAAAACCTAAAATTTTAGAGATATAAATTTTAATAGATAATAAATAAAAATTATAAATAGGTTATAATAGTCAAATTTTTTTATTTTATTGTAAAACTTATGTTTTTAGAATTTTGATTCTCTCTAAAATTCTCTTTAAAATTTTGAACTATGGGATTATATATTTTCATAACAAATTTTATCTCTAAGGAGGTAATAATTGAAAAACCAAACAATTTTTTTTACTAAGAGTAAGTATTTATTTATCTAATTTAACTTTTTTTTCCTTTGGATTATGATTAAAGGGAGGTGTTGATAATAAATGATTAAAACTTTTGAAAATTTTAGTTATGAAATTGGATTTCTTAATGTAATAAGAACAAAATTACTTTACCTCTAAATAATCTAAGTTAATTTTAACATCTATTTCAATTTGATATTGTTTTATGTGGGTGTGTGAAGAGGAGGATGATCACATACATGTTATATATGTAGTCTTTTTTTATATACATAGTGTTATATGTTGTATGTGGATATTTGTATGATATCGTGACTCAATGTATGTTGATACATTATATGTTATTGTGGTTATAACAACATAAAACAAAAAAGAAACCCACAAACATCCCCACCCTCCACGGTTCTTCTTCCAATTTCTTTCTCTCTCCATCTCTCCCAAATTATATTATCTTCTTTCTCTCTTAATTTTCCTTCCAATCTTCATCTATTTTAAAATCTGATCGCAACACGTTGTACTTGAGGAGTTAAGAAACATTTCTACCTTATCAGATTTTTAAACAGAGTAAGTTCATTTTTCCTCTAAAGATTCTTTATTCTATGTTTCTTCTTAGTATTTAGTCATCAATCTTGGCGGGGTAAGTTGAGAAGAGTAATCCTCTCAACTTATTCTACTATATACTGAATTTTTGTTTTATTTAGATAACTTATATTAGGCCCTTAAATTTTGAAGTTTATTCAGACTGAGGGGATAAAATTCTAGAAGTTGCTTGAAAGCAAGTAATTAAGGTAAGGGAAGTTAAGTTTATTTTTTAATAGCACCCTAAGCTAGAAGATCTGGATGTGTAGGGGACGTGGTCCCATCATTCAATTTCTATTACAGGGATGTTGTTTGTTTATATATTATTTAAACTTGTAGAAATATTATATTTTGATAGTTTGAAAGTTAAATATTGTTTTTTTTATGTTGGAAAAGTTCTTGAAGGATATGAATTTTTAAATGTTATGTGATTGAATATGTATTATATATGAACGATGAAAATTGTATGAAATTGATGTCATACATTTGGGATAATGTATGAGTTGTTGTTTGATGACATTAAGTATGAAAAGTCTATGTTTAACAGAGATCCTCTAGCTTCACTGATGATCTAAGTCATATAGACTAAGATATCAGGTGGTGATAAGGATAACATATGGATAATGATAGTCATTTAACCTCGTGGATTTTTGCATGTGCTCCTTAATGATATGAATCCAGTTAATCTTGATCTTGTTCATAATACAGTAGATGAGGACAAGATCTTCTTCAGTGATTATAGAATGATTGCTTCCTCTTGGAGTCAACATCCAAGATACAATGAAGGCAACCATCCTTTCATTGAGTTTCATGCCTCCCACGGAAAAATTCCTCACTTTGTATTGAGGATTTTTTAGGCAACTCTTGTAGAACTGCATCTTATTGAACTCTTCAACAACCCCAATGTTTCCTTTATTTATTCTTAATCCAGAATATTTCAATCCAACAACAACAGACCAAACTTCAGGAGTTATTTCCATGTCAATCCCTTTTACATGTGTGCATAGATTATCACCAACAACCTGAAGATTGGTATAGAAAACTCTCACAAGGTCAGAATAGATATCTCATACATCTCCAGGAACCTTTTCAGCATCTACTCTTTCAGAACACCCCTTATTTGAGAGAGTTTCTGCTCTTTCAACCAGCTAAAGGAGATGAGCTTTGGGTTGTTAATTGCTTTCCTACTTGTCTCATGTAGTAACTTTTTAATCTTTTCATTCTCCTAAACAAAACAACTTCTAGACGTCCACCCATTTTTACCCCACGAGTCTTCATTCTTTTGGAGGAAGGAGGTGTTGAATCCATGGAGCAAGAATGAAATTTCAGAAAAGAGGAAGAGAGCAGCAAATTGAAGATGAAACCAGAGGAGAAAAGAATAGATTGAATCTCTGAGGAAAAACAACTGAACAAGAACAAATATATAATCAGTAAAAGCAGTCAACAATATTGGCTTTTAGTAGATTGTGTTTCAAACGAAACAAAATCTGTTTAGAGAGAATATAGACACATGTCAGCCTTCAAACAGATCACCTAGTGACAGCAAAATGCAGATTTGACTAACCATAAAATCTCTTAATTTTCCAAGAAGTTATGGAATATATTCCATTTATGACCAAAATAACTTCCAATCAGATTGTATTCAAGGCTATAATAAGTGCAATTTTGACCCATAACAGTTTTGAATGAAAAACAAAAACTATACCAATGCACAAAGTTTTATAACAACTTTAATACAAAATTGTCAGAGAGAAAACAATTGGTTGTTTTTCTGCAACAACACGTGAGTGCTTTTACAAATCAAGAACCCTTGCCAGAGAAGAAATAGCATTGTAATGATCGCATAAACCTTTGCATTAAGATATTTAAAAACAGATTTCACAAGAAAAATAATTAATTAAGACTTTATTTACTCAAGATGAACCAAGAATACAAATTATGAAGTAAAAATGCATAAGTTCTTATCACTTTGAAGATATTTTCTTCCAAACAATCATTGAACATAAGTCAAGGATTTCACTTGACTTTCAAGAGATCAATGTGTAATCTAGAAATGCACTTTAGAATCCAATTCAGATCCTTTCCCTTGAGGCTTCATTCTTCACTTCAAAATAATCTTGGCTCTTAAGAGTTCCTGCAAGAAAACAAGATCAAGTAGCAAGATTTGGTCCCCTAACAAATTTGGGTCCATTGGCATTAATTGATTCATTAAAAGCCTTAGAATTCTTAGGATTCCTAGGAAACCATTTTAAAACCCCCCTAGGAACACAAATTTTTCTAACTCTGCAAAATCTGACAAAGTGGCCCCTTTTCATACAATAGAAGCATGAAACTGTTAGAATATATGGCCTTAAACGAGAGGAGGGTGAATTATTTAAGAGAGGTTTTTGAATTTTTTTTCAATATTTAACAAATTCTTTGTGTGAATCCAGAACAGAAATCAGGTTATCCAAGAATATAAGCATTAAACCAGCAAAACAACAGAAAAACAATCGGTTGTTTCTTCGAAACAATCGGTTGTTTATACCAGAAAAGCTAAAAACAAAATTTAAATGAGTTTAGAGTAAGAGAGAGATACACCAACAGTTTATACTAGTTCACTCTTAAGCCAAGAGTTACATCCAGTCCCCAGAAAACTAATGGGTAATCCACTAAGTAATCAAACCATATTACAATACACAAACCACCAAAGTAGTGACCTTGAACCCTTCAAGAAACACACTCCCTTTGGCAAAGCTCACACCAAGAGTATTGATCTTGAACCCTTCAAGAAAACCCAAAGCTTGATGTGAATGTTCAAATCTTGAAATCAACTTTTTCACAACTGAAAAACTCAAATCTGTTTCTCTTTTTTGTTTGTTTGAAAACATAAACAAACTATTTATATTTTCCAAGGATTAGTCAAAGCAATTAATGAAGGAGCGTATTCAGTTGGAAATTATTTAAAGCACATTCAACAACCAAAAACAGAATTCTGTTAGGATTTTCAAAGAAACAATCGGTTGAAACCATGAAACAACCGATTGTTTGGTTTGGCAGTTAAGTCAACGAAACTAAAACAGTTTTCAACCTTTTTCAAAAACTCCTAAGAGTAAAACAATAGGTTGTTTTTCACTTAGTTGGAAAAACACTTTATTTTCTAAAAGGTTTTAAATCACATCAGTTTTAGATTCAACAAAGGAGTGGATCACATTCTATTCTACCCAGATCCCTCCCAAAACACAAC
>Ga0123342_1010794_pt1 | contig 10291 bp, 8 predicted proteins | sample Turbeawhitnodule_FD_89960 | JGI IMG/M metagenome (GOLD analysis project Ga0123342, IMG submission 89960) | Root nodule microbial communities of legume samples collected from Mexico - Turtle bean Mexico white nodule | ecosystem: Host-associated > Plants > Roots > Nodule | place: Mexico: Nepantla...
TATTATTAATATTATGAAATATTCTACTCTTATTAAATATTCATAATATTTTTAAATATTATTAAATATTATTAATACTATTAAATATTATAAATTTTATTCATACTATTTTAAATATTATTAATACTCTTAAATATCATTAATACTATTAAATATCATTAATACTATTAAACATTATTAAATATTATTAATATTATGAATACTACTATTAAAAGTATTAAATATTATTAATATTATGAAATATTTTACTGTTATTAAATATTCATAATATTATTAATACTATTAAACACTAGCGGGCACATGCGCTGTGTGTCTGCAATTTTTATTTTTATCATTTATATATATATATATATATATATATATATATATATATATATTAAAATTCGAATAAATAATGTTATTATTCGCACACTTATATTAACAATATAAATTTATAGTATATTATGAATAAAAAATTTCATTATCATCGTCATTATGTAAAATCATTGTTCCTCTCTCCAGTTTTCTCTTTTTTTCTTACTAATTTTATTTATAATATATAAGTTTTTCAAAAAATGTAGAAAATATGGTAAAAAAGAATGTGGAAAGTAGGTACGTGAAAGAAAGAGAGTGAAAGTGGGAACTAGGATAAGTGATTTATGTGTACTGGAGAATTATAACAACTGTTTCTTAAATAAATTTTAAAATTGCTACAATAGTGGAGAGTAATTAGGAATAATAAATGTAATGCATATCTCAAACAGTTCTTTCAAATTTAATATTAACTATTTGTTTAGTTTTAAATTTAAGTAATTATAAAATAACGAAATAACCAAAATAAAATAATAAAATAAAATATTGATATAAAGATAAAATAGAAAAATAAATTTATACAACCAAAAACAGTTATAATGAGAGAGTATAAAGTATAGATAACTAAAATAAATTAATAAAATAAAATATTTGTTAATATTTGTTGCTAGATAACTAAATAATTTATTTTGTAAATAAGGTTATATAATATTTTAATACTATTTTTTAATAAAATTACAGTACTAATAATTAAGTTAATTAATAATAAGATAAAATATTTATATATTAATTTCAAGTGAGAAACATAAGATGTTAAAATATAAGTGTACTGAGATTGAATAATAAATTGTTATAAATTAGAAGTGCTTAATTTTATAATAATTTCTTTTAAAAATATATTAAAATTGTAAAAACTATTAACTAATTTTAGGATTTTTTTTTTCCTTTTCTTATATATTTTCCATCTTTCATTGTTAATATTTTGAATGTTTATACCACATTAATATTTTAAAAATTAAAAAAAATGAATGTAAAATAAATTAATTAGGATTAGTTATATAATTTTTCTTTAAATTATTATATATGTCACAATTGTTCTCATTCATTTTTTCACATTTTGCAATCATAAATAGACTCTTTAATAAATATTAGTCTTGGTATTTGCCTAACTAAAGACAATTTAAAAATTATAAAAATTAACTATATATATTTACTTTTAATTAAACAATTTAAAAATTGAAATTAATTTTTTTAAATAATATTATATAACTTTTTTATACTATTTTTTTATAAATGTAATTAAAGTAAAGAAAATTAAGTTAATAAATAATAAGATAAAAATAGAAGGATATTTATATATTAATTTTAAGTAAATTTCATATTTGTTAACAATATTAATTTATCTGCAAGGAACTTATGTGATATTTCTTTATTATAAAATTTAAGAAAAAAAAAGAGAAAATATCCAAAATATGAAATTGATCAATTTTAAATGCAAATGATAACATTATAAAATATTTTTTTTAACTGATTTCGTAAGATTGTTATTGTCTTTAAAAACTCACATAATACAAAACAATAAAAATTAAAAATTAATCACTATTAATAAAAAAAATGAAAAACATACTATCAATTTATTCCTAATCTTTATTCCTCTCTCCAGTTTTCTCTTTTTTTCTTATTAATTTTTTTTATAATATATTAGATTTTCACAAAATGTGGGAAGTATGGTAAAAAAAGAATGTGGAAAGTAGGTACATGGGAAGGAAAGAGAGAGAAAGTGGGAACTAGGGTAGGTTGTTTATGTGTTGTGGAAAATCATAAAAACGGTTTCTTAAATAAATTTTAAAACTGCTACAATAGTGGAGAGTAACTAGGAATACAGAGTTAGGAAACAATAGGTTGTGCAGTACTTTATATTTAAGTAAGAGAGTCTAAGAATATGCAAGTATGCAAACTTTAGAATAACATGAAATGAGAATTCAGCCTTTTTCCAATATTAACAAAAAACTATGAGATTCAAAATCGTGAGAATTAAAAGAAAAGAATACCATTATTGTGGAATACTTTTATACTATATTTAATCCTCTCCACTCATCACCCTAAAAAAACAAGACCAAACATTCCACGAATATGAAAATACATTAGTCAACAGTGGTTGGTGGTGCCTCATTGTCAAAATGGTCAATCACCGGTTCTTCAGATGCTTCATCATTAGTAGCCAGTTGTACCGCCAGTCCTCGGACGTCGTTGACTGCTAGTAAACATGGGGCCACATAAGCTGGGTCCCATGAGTGGCATGGGCCAGTGTCTCGCAAACAGTACGACCAGAGGGTCGAGGAGTGGTCAGGCATCGGTCATCAGGATGTGCTGACGTGTCCTCGGCAACAGAGTCAAACAGCGGAGCTGGGGTACGAAAGGTGGATCCTAGACAACACACCAGTTATCAGTTAGGGAGAAGCCTAGATCACGAGGGGTCCATGCGATATGACCCGAAAGCTCACGTTTCAGGGGTAAGCTGCATGCATGACACGTGAACAGCTAGGGCACTCCCAGGACGGATGGTCCCAGAAATTAGGTGCACAAGTTGGTATCCAGGTGGTCATCCCGTCAGAGATTGCACTCCTGTAAGGGAGCCTTATACGCTAGATTGCCGTAAGAGTGGGTGATAGCGGTGCTAAGGCACACCCTCGGTAACCCTAATTGTGGTTAGCGGAAACCCTAGAGTATATAAAGGGTAGTATCAAACCTAATAAGGTACGCAAGTTTTTACGTAGCGCTTACGCAAATACACACACAAATTACACAAAACTTTTTACACCTAAGTTTCGGTGTTTCCTAGCCCTATACTGACTTGAGTGTCGGAGAGCAAACGGCCTCTAGGGCGCCCTTTGTCTTTTCATTTTCAGGTGTTTCATTGAAGAAAGGCACGAACGAAAGCAGAGATAATCGAGCGTGTGATCGTCGTAGATGTACGATGGCGATCGAGTCAACCAAGAGGAACATTTGGCACCCACCGTTGGGCCCGATTTAAAACGTTGTCCCATTCACAAGAACTGAGAAAGATCGATCAAGATGAGAAACACGAGGCAAGGATATCTCGCACCGAATGGAGGCGAAAGCCTCACCCTGCAGCAGATCATGGAAACGATGCAGACCCTCCGAGAAACGGTGGCTGCATCAAGAGCAGATCAAGAACGCATCCTGATTTATTTGGCTGCATCGCTAGCAAGGAATGAAGAATTGCAAAGAACCAATGAAGAATTGCGTAGGGGGTTGCAGAATCAGGCAGGAGAACATGAGGTGGAAGATCAAGAACCTGCGACACCGCCCAGAGATTTCCCAATGCCATTCTCGCATGCGATCATGGACGCCGTGATACCAGCCACGTTCGTGGGGCCCAAAGCCACCTTCACAGGTGTAGAGGACCTAGAGGCTCATCTCACGACCTTCCATACGCAGATGTTGTTGGTTGGGGGCTTTGACGCGGTGCGATGCAAGCTGTTCATGAGCATGCTGGTAGGCACAACGATGGATTGGTTCATCAGCCTCCCTGATGGCCACGTAACGTCGTTTGCACAACTTTATAAGCTGTTCAGAGAGCAGTACATCGCAAATCGGGCTCCCCCACCCATTTCATACGATCTTTTCGATGTAAGACAGTATCAGGGAGAGTCCCTGAAGGAGTTCCTCAACCGTTTTGGGGCACAAGTGGTGAAGTTGAACACCAAGGATGAGACCATGATGGTACATGCGTTCAGGAAGGGCATCGTGCCGAGACCCTTCAGTGAATCGCTCATCAGCAACCGCCCCAAAACTTTCGGCGAGATCAGACGTCGAGCGGTGGCCCATATTGTTGCAAAAGGAGAGGTCAACAAGAAGTTCACATGCGTTGTCTCCTTGCGCCCACGAGCACCAGGTCGACCTCAACCCTTGAGGGTGCATGAGGCAACGATGGAGAAGAGGGCCCTAGCAGAGCAGCAACCCTACGAACCCAGGAAGCCTTAGACTAGGGGGCGCGTAGGGGAGAATCTGCCACCAAGGCACAACTTCGTAGTAGAATTGAAGGACCTGATCATCGTCCCCAGCATAGCAGAGAGATTGAAGATACTCGCAAAGACTGACAAGAAGTTGGCACCTAACAAGAACGCCTGGTGCGAGTTTCACCAAACATTTGGCCACCCAATACGAAATTGTTTGGCGTTGGGACACTAGTTAGACGAGCTGGTGAAGAATGGCTTCCTTAAGGACTACTTGGTGGAGTCACAGGGAGCCCAGAACTCGAAAGCGTCAGGAGAATATTAATGGCACGAGATACCCGTGCATGGTGAAATCCACACTATTGTTGGGGGTTTCTCAGGTGGAGGGTGCACTGCTTCTCAGCGAAAGAAGTATGCACGAGCAGTGATGTCAGTAGAGGCGCAAAAGGCAGACCAGGCCTTTGACGTCGACATTTTCTTCACCAAGGTCGACCTCCGAGATGTCGTCCCCCACGACAATGACCCAATGGTGATCTCAGTAGTGATCGCAGGGAGAAAGGTACACCGTGTATTGGTGGACCAGGGAAGCTCGGCAGACGTGATGTTCTCCACGACCTTCAACAAGCTCCAGTTGTCCCCTAATCAACTGTGGCCTTATACTGGTTGTTTATACGGCTTTGTGGGAGACCAGGTGGAGGTGCGTGGACACTTAGAGCTGAGGACCACTTTCACAGATGGTGTCGCGTCTCGCACAGAAAACATCAGGTACCTCGTCGTCAATGACCCCTCCGCTTATAACATACTGTTGGGTTGACGTACGCTGAACAGGCTGAAGGCGGTAGCATCGACGAGGCACATGAAGATGAAGCTGTCTGACTTGGGAGGAAAGGTGATAACCATCAAGTTAGACCAGAAACAGGCTAAGAGATGCTACGAAAATAGCCTCAAGACCAAGAGAGGGGTGTTCATGGTCACCACCAGGGCACCAAGTGAAGAAGGGGTCGCCCGTGCAGAGATCGCCCAGGAGAGGCGACCCGAACCAGCAGGAGACATCCTGGAGAGGGAGATTGGAGGCAAGACGTTCAAACTTGGCAAGTCACTAGGCCAAGCAGAACAAGACCAGATTGTCAAGGTCATAGCACGACATCTGGATGCCTTCGCATGGTCCGCCTCGGACATGCCAGGCATAGAGCCAGACTTCTTTTGTCATCATCTCACCATGGACCCCCAGGTCAGGCCTGTCCGCCAGAGAAGAAGGAAGTTCAAAGAGGAGAGGCGGCAGGTCATAAAACAAGAGATGAAGAAGTTGTTGAGCGCTGGCCACATAAGGGAAATCCAGTACCTTGAGTGGTTGGCAAACGTGGTCCTGGTGAAGAAGGCCAACGGAAAGTGGAGGATGTGTGTTGACTTCACTGACCTTAATAAAGCTTGCCCGAAGGACTCCTATCCTCTACCAAGCATTGACGCCTTGGTGGACAGTGCCTCGGGCTACAGGATGCTCAGTTTCCTGGATGCTTTCTCTGGGTATAACCAGATCAAGATGCATCCCAGGGATGAATACAAGACGGCATTCATGACAGAGTTGTCTTGCTACTGTTAAACAGTGATTCCCTTTGGGATGAGGAACGCGGGCGCCACCTACCAAAGGCTAATGGACAGAGTGCTCATGCGCATGATAGGGTGAAACGTGCAAGCCTATGTGGACGACATGGTAGTGACCTTACAAGTGAAAGATCAGCATGTGGCTGATTTAGAAGAGCTATTCACGACAATAGCTAAGTATAAACTGAAGTTGAACCCCAAGAAGTGTGTGTTCGGGGTGGAAGCGGGTAAGTTCTTGGGTTTCCTAGTCACCGAGTGTGGGATATAGGTGAACACAAGAAGTGCGCTGCAATCCTCACGATGAGAAGCCTAATCTCAGTGAAGGAGGTGCAACAGTTGACAGGGCGAATGGCTGCTCTGTCTAGATTTGTATCAGCTGGAGGAGACAAGGGTCACCCGTACTTCCAATGTCTGAGGAGGAACAACAGGTTCATCTGGACCAGGGAGTGCGAAGAGGCGTTCCTCAAGCTGAAGGAGTACTTGGCCAATCCCCTAGTGTTGTGCAAGCGAAAACTGGGTAATCCACTCCGCTTGTACTTCGCTGTGATGGAGCGGGCGATCAGTTCGGTCCTTGTGCAGGAGCAAGACCAAGTGCAGAAGCCTATATACTTTCTTAGCAATGTATTGCAAGGGCCTGAGGTAAGATACCAGGCCCTACAGAAGGCAGCACTGGCAGTGGTGTTCTCAGCTGGGAGACTTCGCCATTATTTCCAAAGCTTTACAGTGGTGGTGATGACAGACCTGCCTATCCGCAAGGTCCTACAGAAGTCGGACGTGGCGGGAAGGATGGTACGATGGGCAGTGGAACTATTAGAGTTCAATGTCCAGTACGAGCCCCGAGGTCCTATCAAAGCCCAAGTCTATGCAGATTTTGTGGTAGAGCTATCCTCGACAGATGCACACCAAGAGAAAGCCGACTTCCGGTGGGTGCTCTGTGTAGATGGGTCCTCTAACAAACAAGGCAGCGGGGCGGGTGTAATCTTGGAGGGACCGAATGGGCTATTGATCGAGCAGGCCCTACGGTTCGCCTTCAAGGCCAGCAACAATCAAGCAGAGTACGAAACCCTCATCGTTAGCATGCTATTGGCAAAGGTGATGGGAGCGTAGAGTGTGTTGGCGAAGAGTAACTCCCTATTAGTCACAGGTCAGGTGACTGGAGAATACCGGGCCAAGGACCCTCAGATGGCCGCATACCTAGGGTACGTCTAGATTTTGAAGGGGTCATTCGCGGTGTTCGAGCTGGTGCATGTCCCTAAAGAGTAGAATGCCTGAGCTGACTTGCTAGCTAAGCTCGCCAGTTCAGGCAAGGGGGGCAGACAGAGGACGATCATACAAGAAACCCTGAAGACACCTCGAACTTTCACTGCAGATAATCTGGTGGGGGTCCACCAGGTTAGCACGTCTAGAGGAGGGCCAAGGAGTAATTGTTTAGTGACCCATGAGACACTCAAAACTCCCAGGGTAGGCACATATCCAGTCCTGGGGGAGGAATCAATGCAGGTCTGCCTGGTCGAAGGAGGATAAACTTGGATGACGCCCTACAAGATCTACCTGGCTGATGGAATACTCCCGTTGGAACCCACAGAAGCCAGAAAAATAAAAAAAAATTCTGCCAAGTACACTCTCATTGATGGAGAGCTGTTCAGACATAGGTTCACCCACCCAATCTTGGTATATGTATGCGGAGACCAATGCGCACGTATAATGGCGGAGCTCCACGAAGGGATATGTGGGAGTCATATCGGTGGTCGATCTCTAGCATCGAAGGCCATTCGTGCGGGATACTATTGGCCAATCGTAAGGGAAGACTGCACGAGGTAAGCACAACATTGCAAACAGTGTCAGCAACATGCTGACTGGCACAAGGCGCCGCCAGAGAAGCTTAGGTCGATTTATAGCCCTTGGCCATTCCATACATGGGGAATCGATATCATAGGGCTCTTTCCTTTGACAATAAGACAGATGAAGTACCTCGTGGTTGCCATAGAGTATTTCACGAAGTGGATAGAGGCTGAGCTAGTGGTGCAGATCACGACCCACAAGATCCAGCACTTCGTGTGGAAGAATATAGTGTGCCGCTTCGGGGTACTGAGCACTTGGTGTCTGATAATGGCACACAGTTTGAAAGTCAACAACTGCGCAAGCTATGCTCAGAATTTGGAATAAAGTAGGTGTTCACATCAGTCGAGCACCCACAGACGAATGGGCATGTCGAGTCTGCCAATAGAGTCCTGCTCAGAGGTCTGAAGAGAAGGCTCGAGAAGGCCAAAGGAAATTGGGCAGAGGAGGTTCCTAGAATTGTGTGGGCTTACCACACCACTCCCCAGCCCACCACCAGAGAGACACCCTTCAACTTGGTGTATGGGTCGGACGCGATGATTCCCGTGGAGATCCAAGAGAGCTCGTCACGCTTCCAGAACTTCGTGGTTGAAGAGTCCAATGAAGAGAGAAAGGTGAACCTGGACCTACTGGATGAAGTAAGGGAGGAAGCAAGAACTAAAGCTGATGCATTGAAGAGAAGGGTGGAGTACAAGCACAACTTGAAGCTGAAGCCTCGCCAGTTCCAGGTCGCCGACCTGGTGATGCGGAAGGCCTACCCATATCAGCTAGAGAATAAGCAGTCCCCCAAGTGGACTGGTCTTTTCAGAGTGACAGAGGCCCTTGGGAATTGGGCTTACAGACTTGAGACGTTGGAGGGAGGTGCAATTCCTCGTACATGGAATGCGACCAACCTCAAGTTCTACTTCAGTTAAAATTTAGCATTGTACATAGTTCTTACGAGACGCTCTTTTTCCCTTATAAGGGTTTTTTAATGAGGTCACCCAATAAAATTTGATTGAAGTATTGTACAATGCAAATACGAATTGTTTCCCTTGCGTTAGAGGTCTTGAGAGCGGGAAAGGTAGGTTTGCAGAGAACACCCCCCCTTGAGTGAGAGCGCTAAGGTCGAACGAAATGGTTCACCAGTGAAATCCTCCTTTGCCTTTGAGCAAAGATGAGGTCATATACGAACCGTTCGCTTGGGTTAGAAGTCTCGAGAGTGGGAAGGGTAGGTTCGTAGAGAACACGTCCCCCTCGAGTGAGAACACCAAGAATGAACAAGTATGGTGCACCAGAGAAATCCTCTTTCGCATTTGATCAAAGATGAGGTCAGATACGAGTTGTTCCCTTGCGTTAGAGGTCTCGAGAGTGGGAAAGATAGGTTCGTAGAGAACACCTCTCCCCTCGAGTGAGAGCGCTAAGGTCAAATGAAATGGTTCTCCAGTGAAGTCCTCCTTCGCCTTTGAGCGAAGATGAGGTCTGATACGAGCTGCTCCCTTGCGTTAGAGGTCTCGAGTGCGGAAAAGGTAGGTTCACAGAGAACGCCTCCCCCTCGAGTGATAACGCTAAGGTTGAAAGAAATGGTTCATCAGAGAAATCCTCTTTCGCCTTGAGTGAAGGTGAGGTCAGTTATAAGCTTTCCCTTGGGTTAGAAGTCTCGAGAGTGGGAAAGGTAGGTTCGCAGAGAACACCTCCCCCTCGAGTGAGAACGCCAAGGTTGATCAGCGTTGTTCACAGTTAAATACTCCCCTGACTTTAAGTAAGGGCGATGTCGGTTTAGAACCTTCCCCATGGGTTAGAAGTCTCAAGGGTGGGCAGGATAGTTCGTAGAGAACGCCTCCCTCCCCTTCGAGTGAGAACGCCAGGGGAAAGAAGTAAGGTTCGCCAGTTAAATCCTCCTTTGACTTTATACAGCAAGGACAAGGTCAATTATGAGTTTCTCCTCGGGCTAGAAGTCTCGAGACTAGGCATGATGGTTCGTAGAGAATAGCCCCTCTCTCAGGTGAGAGCACCGTAATGGAGACAGTGCGGTCCAGAAGGTGAGTTCTCCCCCAAACCCATGGTGGACAGATAGGGAGCAGACGCGATTTCTCCTTGGGCCAAGAAGCTCAAAGCGGGATAGCGCGGAGTGCGCCTCCCTCTTGAGCGAGAACGCCGAGGCGAGGACATCACGACTCGCCAACGGCATCAGTAAAGCGCCTCCTTACTCAGTAAGATATGGGCAAGGTTAGTTAAAAGGTCTCTCTCTTCTATGCCTTGTGAAGCAGGTTCGAAGAGCGACTCTCAGAGGTTCCCTCACCTTGGTGTATGAGAGTGAGTTCAGTTACAGGTTAGTGTGCGCACCCCCGCTGCCTAAAGAAGAGCATACGGTAGGGCGGGGGTAGGTAAGCGTGCTACCTAAGGTTCAAGTGATCGTAGACGTTGTTAGCAGTGTTAGCGCGGGGCGCGACAGTTGATGGTCAAAGACGAAGAATGCAAGTTAAAGCAAGGTAAAGATGCGACATTCAAACAGATCAAGACCAAGGAAACAGTTCAAGCAGTTAAAGGTTTAAAGCAGTTAACAGTTCGGACAGTTAAAATCAAATCAAGCATTTACA
>Ga0123342_1010795_pt1 | contig 10291 bp, 7 predicted proteins | sample Turbeawhitnodule_FD_89960 | JGI IMG/M metagenome (GOLD analysis project Ga0123342, IMG submission 89960) | Root nodule microbial communities of legume samples collected from Mexico - Turtle bean Mexico white nodule | ecosystem: Host-associated > Plants > Roots > Nodule | place: Mexico: Nepantla...
CAACGGTACACACTCCTCTGCATTTTATCTTGCACACGCTGCACCGCATCCAATATGTATGTATGTTTTCCAACATGTTATGTGTCAAACCATCCCTGCCTAAATCAGAAATTTGAGTGCATAGACAAAAGTAAATTTCCATTTCCAATAACCATTAAATGCATAAAAGTGACCCCCTCAGTCTCATCCAGCATACACTATTTTCCACTCCTCGTTCAGTGTTCAAATAATCTTTTACAAGTAACCTTTCTCGAAAGCACAAAGCTTAGGTTTAATTTCTTTTCAAGTGTTTTTGATATTGTCCTATAATCAAAATTAAGATTTTACCACAGCATCAAACCAACTTTAAATATCACATTTTATTGTAATAAATGACTCTTCTTGAATAAGCTTTCCTGTAAGCACTTACCAGAGAAAAACGAAAAATCAAAATAAATTGAGTTTCGATCATGAACTAAAATCAACTTAAGAACTTATAGTTTTATAAAACTTCTGCCATGAACTGTAACTCATGAAAGATGCACAATTATTTTCTCTAATAAGTAATTATGAAGAAATTTATTTGAATAGACTTATAATACAAACACTTGCAGAATTGCATCTAAGGATTGTTGTTCATAAGACTCTTACATTTTTTTAAAAACAAATTAATATAAACTGCAAAATGAGCTGATAAACACAAGCCTCCATAAGGATTCGCATACATACACCAATAACAATCAAATTACCATATTTGTTATCAAAGGAAAAAATCTAAAATAATGTGAAACTTTTGAAAAAATTATATCTAATTGTTCATAAAGATATTTTCATGCTTAAACTGCTATTCAATCTGATAATGGTAAAACGGCAACTTGATTTCTAACTGGTTGATAAATTTTACACAGACATAAAATTAAATTATATTATAAAATTAAAAACAAAAACCAGCAGTAATAAATAAAAGAAAATACCAATATGTAGTTGGCGCGAAGATTTCCCCGCCCTCTTAACCATGCGATTGATCTCATTCTCAGTCAAGGGTTCTCCCAACACCTGCTCCCTCGACTCCCAAATCGGAACGACCAAACGGACCGGTTCAGCTCCCTCCTCATCCGACAGCGGCGGAGAGAGCAAGTGGAAGTCGGTCACCGTCGTCTTGCTTGGCGGCACCGGGTTCCGCCCGGTCCACGGCCGCGGCAAGGTGGGCGGACCGAACGGCGCGTACGGCTCGCGCAATTTCACTGGATTCGCTTTCGGAGTCTCCGTATAACTGAACCTGAAGTCGAACGGTGCGCCATCGACGACGTAAGACACTCCGCCCTCACCAATTTTCACGTTATCCGGCCCCGGTCGAAACTCAAGTCTTTCTACTCGAGAAACCACGGGATGCCAATCGAGCAAGGGTTTAGGTTTCGGCGGAGGTTTGGAGTATTTCGACTTTTTTCCCGGGATTGAAGGTTGAGACGGAGCGGAGGGGGTTCCGAGAGATTTGAAAGTTTCGGAAGTGGAGGAAACGGCGGCGGTGGTGGCAGTGTTAATGATGTTATCGGCGACGGTGTAGCGGCGAGTACGGCAGATTTCCTCTTCGATTTCATGGATGGTTCGGCGGCGCTGGTTGAACTTCTCTGCGTTGGCGTTGTTCCAACGCGAGAAACGTAGCTCCGTGGAAGAACGTTCACGGGTCGGGTTATGGTCAACGGGTGGGGAAAATATGGGTATTTGGATTGCCACCTTCAGAAACACATCCATTTCTTCTCACCATTCTGCATTGCCATAAATCCTTCATAAAACTCAACCACGAAGGGTGTTTTCGGAAATAAATCTTCTGAGTTTTTTTTAATAATATTGTTAATTATGTAATTTTGTTTTGTATATTGTTTTTATGCATTTTCAGATCAATATTTTATTAAACATATCAAATTAGTAGACAGAATAAAATTAAACAATTGAAATAATGTAAAAATGTGAATAAAAATAAATTTTAAAATTAATAATACAAATATTTATAAAAATATAAGTTTTTTCATATCAAAACACTTTAGTTCTATCAACTAAAAGGAATAGTATTGCCGATAAAAAAAAACTAAAAGGAATAGTATCATAATAATCATGCATTAAAATTTAAAATTATATATAATAAAAAAATTATACTTTTTATTCCTTTGTGTACAAGTTGGTAAAATAAATAAAATATAATAAAAAATCTAAACCCTAAAATCTAAAAAATCGATATTGCTCTTCAATTTTAATTAACATTCCCTTTGCGTAATCTCTACGATAAAAATGTTATATTAGTAAGAAAGTAACGTCAACCTATCTTCTGGTTAAAAACATTAATTCTTTTTGAAAAATAAGCTTTATTTATTTTCTATGATTTATTATTATTCTTATTATATTATTATTATTAGATACAATTAGACTGTCTATTTTGAAAAAGAAAATTGAAAAACTATACAATTAGAATTAAAAAACAAAGTTAGATATGCAGAGAAAAATAAGAATAAAAATTATGCAGATACATAATAAAATTATGCAAATAAAGAAGAAAACAGATAACCAAATTCAAATTGGAATCCTTGACAACGACGCCAAATTTAATAGTTGTTGTTTATTAGTCAAAGATAGTCTAAAGCAGTTATAGACGATCTAATGTTATAGAGATGTTATTATAGATGTGGTCAGAATGACCCAAATTCGTCTCCTAACGAATCTAATTGTGAATCTAGTGAAATAGGATTCAAAACCTATTTATAAACAATAAAAATTAGCAATAATAATAAAGTAAAAGGGGTTCTGATTCTGCAGTAGGAAAATATAACAGATGTTTTAAGATAAATAAAAGTAAAACGATTTTCAAGATCTTTCATCAATAAATTCTTCATAGGTGTTCTAGAGATTGTCATCATTCAATTCTCACACAAGTTAAACTTAACTAAATATGCATTAATCAAATTTAACCAAATCTTACCAACAAAACATGTGTATATTAATGTGTTTAATACCTTCATTTGTCTTCATGCATCTACTTATGAGATTTTTATCTTTTATTTCTTGAATCATGCGAGATTAATTAAAAGAGTGCAAACTAAAAAAAAATCAAAATTAGAAAAAATAATTGAACCATCTAACATTTTGAGAACAACCTTTAAAAAAACAGATTTCAAAACAACTAGAGGATTAAAATAAATTTTTACAAAAAATTAAAAAACAAAACTTTTATTACTCAAAACCTTAAAATTCAATGTAAAATTACAACGAATCAACTAACAGTTTATCCTAACAAAAACGAAAGAAAAAACAAACCATCTAACACAACATTCAAAACACATCACGTAACACTTCCTTCTTCTTTTCATCCATTAAAACTTACCACCACGCCTACCACCGCACTGCACTTCACACAACCTAGAGGAACTCAACTCACCAACGAATCAATGAAAACACAGACCCAACTCTACACACTAGCAAACCCAACAACACTAACTCACAAGCAAACCAAATATACCAACTCAAGCTCAAACAAGAAGGAACAACCAAAGATACAACACAAATTGTGCATTAACTCGTTTTTAACCTACGATTCAAATGCTGAACTGGTAAAACGATTCTCTGAATATGTTCAGGAATCTCGCATGTATGGCATGGTACAAAAATTTCTGCGAACAAATAAATCGTAAACATGCACAAACAAATAAAGTGAGAACAAATTTGTATTTTCAAAGTTTGTTAGTTGTATTTCTTTAACTTTCTTCGCACTACGCACTCTCCTCCCACAAACCGGTGTACTCATATCATCCCACAATATTAGAAATAACAAGATTTCTTCTTACTTTTTTCATTCAGATAAATAGTTTTCATCATGATCTAAACACGGTTAGAAATATTAAAATTACATAAAACACAACTATTAAGAGATATTAAAGGCAACAGGCATAAAGAGGAAAAAAGAAAGGTTGCAACAAACGTTCCTTTTTGAGTGCAAAAGTGAATTATTCATAAACGTGTATATCTTACGTAATGTTTTTTCATATTGATAAATAGTAACCTGAAAAATCAAAGGCCATTAATGGCTATGGCAATGACTATGACAACTGGTGATAAAATATGATCCGTAATTAGATGAAGTATTGGACATGTTCGTTGCTCCCCGTAACCCAGTTTTGAGTGAAGACAAAACTACATGTCCTTGATAACAGTGTTAATCTCATGTGAGACAGTATCATTAAAAAATAGGCAATATAAAGCAAAAGACAACATTGTGACAGTCAATGAACACATGCAGCATCTGTGCCAAAAGGAAAGTGAAGATGACACAAAACCAACATCGTAAGAAGAATAAAAGTAAAAACAGCTGGAAATACAACGTGGCTGATACCTATTGGATGCAAAGTTGGCACAAAGACAATGATCATGCACCCAAGAATGCCCAAACACCACACAAAAATTCACCATTCGGTTTTCGCACATTCAATCACATTATCAACCTTCTTCAACTTCATTATTTAGCTTTTCAAATACTTAATATTATATATAATTTTCTTTCTTCTCTTTTTATGTGCATATTTTAAATTATAAAACATTTCAAAACACATAATATAAGATCATTTTAAATTTTCTCTCAACTTTTACCTATCTTCTGACTTTTTCTACTTTTCAGTAATATACACATTGAATAGGATATTAAACAAACAAATTACATGCAAAGTACGAATATTAAAAAGACAGAAAAATATTATTACCTAATTTTTAGTCTTGACCTTGTGACATAACTATATGATCCACATTTATATTTATCACAAGAAAAGGTTTCGCTTAACATATTTTCTAAAATGTAAATAAAAATAAAAATACGTAGAATGACGTATCTGATATAAACTTTTTGACGTTAAGAAAAATAAATAGTGATGAAATACGTACGTATGAATATCCTCGACACCCCAAAACGCGTAGCATCGATCGTCTTCTGATTTCTCTTTCTTCTCCCATTCTTCTTCAACCTCACCATTATCGCTCTCTCTCTCTCTGTGCTCTCTCTCGTTCAACAATGTCTTCTTCTTCTTCACACAACTCTTTCCTCTCCTTCGTCTTCTTCTTCATCATTCTCACCCTCACACATTCGTCCACTGAGTACCTCAAGTTACCGTTACTCCCTCGAACAACACTATCCAACGTCTCCAACATCCTCGCCGCCGACCTCCACCGCCTCTCCGGCCGCCGCACTTCTCCCCAGTCCCCGCTCACCTCCGGCGCTGCCATGGGCTCCGGACAGTACTTTGCGGACCTCCGCATCGGATCCCCGCCGCAGCGCCTCCTCCTGGTGGTCGACACCGGCAGCGACCTCGTCTGGGTGAAATGCTCCGCCTGTCGTAACTGCTCCACCAACCGACGCGGATCCGCATTTCTGCCCCGACATTCCAGAAGCTTCTCCCCTTACCACTGCTACGACTCGCTCTGTCGATTGGTTCCTCACCCCACCCCCACACACTGCAACAACCGCACCAAACTCCACACACCCTGCCGCTACGAATATTCCTACGCGGACGGGTCCACCACAACGGGCTTCTTCTCCAAGGAAACGACGACGTTCAACACCAGCTCCAAGAAACAAGAGAAAATTAAAAACCTTGCATTCGGGTGCGGGTTTAAAAACTCAGGTCCCAGCGTAACAGGTTCCAGCTTCAACGGTGCGCAGGGCGTAATGGGACTGGGCCGTGGGCCCATTTCGTTTTCTTCCCAACTTGGCCGCAAATTCGGGAACACCTTCTCTTACTGTCTACTCGACTACACCCTATCCCCGCCCCCCAAAAGCTACCTCACCATCGGTGCCTCCTCACACGATGTCGTTTCGCGGAAGTTGTTCAGCTACACGCCGTTAGTGACTAACCCTCTATCTCCCTCGTTTTACTACATCACCATTCAGAGTGTCTCCGTCGACGGCGTCAGGTTACCGATAAACCCTTCCGTTTGGGGCATCGACTTGAACGGAAACGGTGGCACCGTCGTGGACTCCGGCACAACGCTCTCTTTTCTACCGGAGCCAGCTTACAAGCCAGTTTTGGCCGCGTTCCGGCGGCGCGTGAGGCTTCCTGCGGCGGAGGAAGCCGCTGCGCTCGGGTTTGACCTTTGTGTTAACGTCTCCGGCGTGGCAAGGCCGAGGCTGCCGAAGCTGAGATTCGTCCTCGCCGGAAAATCGGTGCTGTCGCCGCCGGCAGGGAATTATTTTATTGAGCCGGTGGAGGGAGTAAAGTGCCTCGCGGTTCAGCCGGTTCGACCGGGTTCTGGTTTTTCTGTGATTGGGAACTTGATGCAGCAAGGGTATTTGTTTGAATTCGACTTGGACCGGTCGCGGATCGGGTTTTCGCGTCACGGGTGTGCGGTTCGCTAAACATGAAAACTGAAACTGTAAAACGAACCGGGTTATTTATTTTAAATCATACGGATTTGTTACTTTTGCCACGTGTATTTTTTTTTGGGGCATTTGAGTTTGTTTGGATTGTTGCTGTCAACAATTTCTCGGTGGACGAAGGTTGTAATGATCTGTATTTTATTATATTTTATATTTTGGAAATTCTTTTTGGTTTATTTATTATTTATCTGATATTTTTGTTGTGTAGTTTTTTTTATAGAAAATGAAATAATGACGTCTTTTATGTAAGAGTTAAGTATTTTAATTTTTTTAACTTAAAACAAATAATTATGATATTTCTATTTAATAACTTTGAAAATACATTGTCAAGTATACCAGATTGTTGAGAAATTCAGAATTTGAAAAAAAGAAGAAGAGAAGAGATAATAATGACAAAATTTAAATAAAAATAATTATAAATATAGAAATAATTTAAATATAAAGAAATGTTACATATTAATGCTAGGTATTGATTTTGTTAACTTTTTCATATAATTTATTATAATCTTAATCTAATAATTTTGATCATTTAATTAATCTAATGATTTAAGAATTTAATTTAATCATAATCTAAGCGAAAACAATTCTAAGGAAGATTTAAATAAAACATTATTAAGTAATGTACCACTAGTTGAGAACTTGAATATTAAGTAATGTACCACGTACACTAAACACTAAAAAAATACTTAAGTATTAAAAGTATAGTGTAGTGTTTCTATAAACTGAACTTTTATGTTGTAACTTTAGTAACTAAGTATTGTTGTATGATCACGACTCTTTGAATTGTCTCACTCAAATGCTCTTTTTTTTAGTGAATTTTTTTTTTTTTTGTAAAACCGTAACAAAAAAAGAGAGTAAAATTATAATAAAAAAAACTAATATACAATTAAATAAAACCAAACATAAAAATTATTCTAGAAAATTGGACATTTTTAAAAAAGAATTTATAGTCAAACAAATATTTTATCTTTTTTCTCAATCTCTTATGCAAGCACATAATTTAATACAAAAATTATATCATATCTACAATCAAACTATAAGAAGAAACTTCGAAATGACTAACCATTATAATCATTAAAAAATAAATTTATATTTACTTACTATCTTTACAATTTGTAATTCATTTATACTTATCAGGTAATGTTCCCTCAATTCATACTCATTCAATTAAATTTTGTTTGTCATTTAAAACAACTACATGAAAGCATACATGTGTGAAAATGACTAAAGAGTTTCATGACATATAATGTGGCTAAGCTATAAAAAATTCTAGATTTTTCTAGTTTTTTTTAAATATAACAATTAGTCATACCTCACCATTACTTCTTTATTCTTTCAAATCACTAGGTTCCTAATGACAATTTTCAAATCCTAAAAGTTTATTTGTTTGTTTTTCCAACTATTTAGGTAAAGGAATTAAAAGAAATGGAATGGCTGAAAAAAGAACAATTAAAATTAAATAAATAAAATAAATTCGTGTCGGAGTTATTAAAAAATAAATTTCTTGTTTTTGTTATAAAATTAAAAGCTATAAACTCGTATTTATATTTTCTATTCTATTAAATGATTAATTCATTATTATTTTATTTTTACTATATTTGTTGTATTTGTAAAATGTGGTTGAAGGTTGTATGATGACAAACCCTAGAATAGGTGACTTGTATTAAAAAATATAAATTATTTAATATATGATTTGAGTTGGGTCCGTGGAAGTTTGATGATTTTGAGGAAAGTGTATGTATGTTACAAGTGAAATGAATATTATTAATTAAGGTCAAATAATTAATTAACTTTATTATGATATCTAAGAATGTCAAACTCTTTAGATTAATGTTTATGTTTCCTCTATGAAAATATTTATATCATGATAAGTCAAATTCTCATGATCCACACCATTTTTTACCTTATAAAATGATTAAAAAAATTGTGGTATATGAAGTTAAAAGACCATAATCTTAGCTTTAAACAACAATTTGATAATGATTTTTCTCTCATTGAGTAAAGGCAATGATTTTTTTTTTGTTCACAACTATCACATACTATTATAATAAGCTTCAATATTTATACAATAATTTTATTCATAATTTTAGCAACATGTATTAGTACTTTGGCTTTTGTATTCATATTTTTTAATATGTTAGAAAAGAATGAGTGGTTTAGCTAGATAAATTGGATCTGAAACTTTTTCACAAATATTTTGTTTTCTTCAAGTTTTTTTTTTAAATATTTTCAATTTTAAACAAGATGGAATTAGATTTGGAATAAGATTGAGAAGCAACCATAATAAAAGAAGATAAAGGAAAAAAAGTTTGAACAAGCATTTTTATATTAGTTCAGATCCAACATCCAGTCTCAGTTATTCAACATTAGAATAACTGATTCCACTATGTTTAGTAAGTTTGTACAAAGCACTCAACAATTACAAACTCAAAAACACGAAAAATCAACCCTTGGAAACTCTTTAAAGGATATCAAACACAAGAGGATATCAACCTTATCAACTCTTGATCACTCAAGAGGATGTATTATCAACTTTGAATCCTTTGTAAAGCTTTAATAAAGATGAATGTTGAAAAACAAAATAACAAGACTTGATATCTGCATGAATTCACTTCTGCATAAGTTCATCGTTTTGGTAGTAAACACTTAGAAATAAATATTTTGAAATAATGGATTTTGCACATCTTGAACATTGAATCTTCTTAAGAAAATAATTCAAAAATATTTGAAATATACATTAATAAAAGCATATCAAATTGATTATTTCAAAAACTTTCCAAACATGTTTTTAAAACGTTGAGGCAAATCTTTGTTTTTAAAATGATTAAACAGATTGATACAAATCTCATTTTGGATAAATAAATGTTTAAGAGCTTATATATAATTTTCAAAATTAAGTTCAGAGAAACTAGATTGAATAGACGGTTTAATGGGTAGATGGAGACAAAAACGTCTAACACATTTAAGACTATGAGATCATCTAACATGTTAATAATGTAGATCGTCTAGCACATTTAACTTAAACTGCACATGAAATATAACTTTGTTAGAGCCTATAACATGTCTGATAGTTTTTGTTATTATGAAAATCTCATAAACTTCCTATTGTAATATGATTTCCATGACCCACACTACAGCAATGCAACAACCTATCCTTGTGTGTCTTAACCTTTGTGACAGATGGCACCGTTATGATATAACACGCATATACGGTGGAAAAGTGAGAAAGAGAGTAAAAGATAAGACGAAAAAAATAATTGTATTTTTTCATATATTAAAATGAGAAGAGAATACAATGTATATATAGGCTCTATCAAAACAAAAAATAGAGTAACAGAATCAACAACTTATAAAACTTAATACTTCCTTATCCACATATGACCTTTTAGTGAAATATTAGATTGTCTAGAGGTGACTAAATCGTCCAATGACTTAACAATGTGTTCTTTATCTCAAGAAAAGATTAAGAGATAACCAAAAGAATTTTATGTACTTGTTGTGAGTTATAAGGGACTTAAAAAAAACCTATAATCAATTTGATTAATGAAATTCTTTAAAAAAAATTAAAATAACTTGACTTAATCCGTAAATCATTATAAAAATCAAATGTATATTTGTTTAAGCTATTGCACCACAAATTTATGTTATTTTTTTAAAAGTTATTTTAGACCATTAGATAATTCCTCTAAATCATCTATCAATTTTTTTTATGAAAATCTTTTAAAATATTTTTAAAATATATTTTACATTATCTTCTAAAGCTAACTTATTCCTTTAATTTGTAATTTCTGTTTCAATTATAATATCCCAGTAACTTTAGTTTTTTTTTTTTTTTTTTAATTTATACCAATCCCTTTTTTTTTTAATATAAATTTATCCTAAGTGTAAATATATTTTTTTTTC
>Ga0123342_1010796_pt1 | contig 10291 bp, 5 predicted proteins | sample Turbeawhitnodule_FD_89960 | JGI IMG/M metagenome (GOLD analysis project Ga0123342, IMG submission 89960) | Root nodule microbial communities of legume samples collected from Mexico - Turtle bean Mexico white nodule | ecosystem: Host-associated > Plants > Roots > Nodule | place: Mexico: Nepantla...
ATTATCATTGTATTGCCATTCACTCTGTGCCCACTTGGAAGCGTATCAGCTTTAACTGCTTGCTTCCGTTCGATAGGTACCGGAGGGAAAAGTCTCAGAGCTTCACACAAAGCACCATGCAGAATTTAATTTTCTTTTTAAAAAAAAATTCAGTTTGCGTTGGCCGCGGCCCACGCATATGCGTCGGCTTGCGTCGGCCGTGGCCCACGCATGTTTCACGTAGCTTCTTTGTCACCAAGACGACCTAGGTTCGAGTCTCGCCCACCCTAGTTTGTGTCTAACATTAAATTTGCATTACATATGAAATTTCTTTTTTCATCCTTTATGCGTCGGCCTTGGCCCATGCAAAATCCGACGTATATGCGTCGTCCATTTTGCGTGGGCTTGGCCCACACTATTACTTCCAAGGTTTTTTTGTCCAGCTGTGGCCAACGAAAATCCGACGCACAAACGTTCGTTTTTGGCCTATTGCGTTCGTTTTTGGTCCACTTTATATCCTTATTTTCTTGTAGTGAATTAAAAAATTATTAATATTTAAAATAATTTATCTCATTAATAAACAATTATAAATTAATTTTTAAATTAATATTTAATTAAATATTAAGGTTTTAACAATCAACTATAAAAAAAAATTATTAAATACAAAATGAAAACCATTCCATTACTACGACCTCTATTATATATACGGTTTATGCCGGAAGGAAATTGGAATAATTTAAAAACATTGGACAACTTACTTTATACCTACTATTTGGTCGGATTTTTTATTACTAGTCTAATTTTATTAGTTGTCATGATAATGATAGTAGAGTGGTAATGTGGGCTGTGATTGGTAAAATTAGATTTTACTAATTATAAAAAATTTATTGTTATTATTGAAAAATATAAATTTTATTCGTGTTTCAATTTATTCTATTAAGATAAAATTATAAATTCAAATATGAGGGTTGTTAGAAAGATGGATTAAAAATAATTAAAGTTTTGATTTGCATATATTTTTTCCTATATATGTATGTAAATGTATAAGAGTATCTTATTAACGTTTTGCTACAAAATATTTTAATGAAGATGACTAATTTTTTAACTATTCTATTGAAATTTGTTCTTTATATTATTTTTTTATTAACAAAATTTTAAATATAAGACTTTACTTAAAATTAAATTCACTGTCACTTTTAATACTAATTCCTTTACATGACTATTTTTTTTAACTATTCTATTGAAATCTCTTTTTTATACTTAAAACTAAATTCATTGTCACCCTTAATACTAACTCCTTTAGATGTTTAGAATAAAACATTTTTTTTAGTACATTAATTTTTTTTTAAAAAAATAAAGGTTACACTACAATAATGAGTGAATGAAGTATGATTTTTTTATATAAAAAATTAAATAATTTTTTTATTTACGCGGGCCAGCGGCCAACCCGTCCGCGTGAGCTGCAGGTTATGTTGAGCGGACAAAAGTGGGTTAGCGAACTGAGTCTGTCTCGCATTTTTTGATACCGGACTACAGACCGGCACACATTGTCCGCCCCCACATTGTCACCCCTTATTATGTGGTTGTGTGTGGTTGAAGGCTCTGCCATCACTATGCATCATGGTTTACTAGTTCAACAAAGTAACAACTCTAACATTATAGGCTTCAACGATTCTGATTGTGACAATGATATAGACATCACATATCTACAATATTGTGTATACTATGGCTCAAACATTGTGTCGTCGTCTTCTCATAAACATAAATATTGTGGCATAGTTGGAGTCCGTGTAAAGATTATTATATGGCTAACTTCATTACTATCCAAACTTCACATTGTTACAACAATGTCTAACATTTATTCGGATAATCTTGGAGAAGTATTACTCAATGCAAATCCAATAATGCATTCAAAACAAAACATTTAACAAAACACTTTGAGTTGGATCTTCACTTTTGTTCATAATCTTATCCAATACCAACACATTCACTTGATTAATGAACATGTTTTAACAAAATACAGAGAAAGTGTTAACCATAAAATAAGATGTAATCCCGCACGTGCATGGTCACATGCATAAGTTAGTTTTCTTTTTTGTGTAACATTGCCTGTATATACACTCTCGACAATCTATATTAAATGTCAATAAATAGTATTGATTTGTCTATGATATGATTCCATACATTTTTACTCATACTAATTATTTAATGCGTTTAAGGAGACATATTCAATAATGTACAATTAAATGAGAATTTATTTACATAAAAGAAAATACATGTGAAGAAGGAATATTTTTTTTAAAGTGAAATTAATAATGTACTATAGGATACACTTCTAGTTAAGGAAATATCCATGGTTTTTATTTGTTTTAACAAAAAGAACCGAATCATGTGTTTACGGGAAAAATGTTTGCACCAATATATATATATATATATATATATATATATATATATATATATATATTTGTGATCAATTTTAGATTATAAAAAATTTACTATTTTTTTGTAAGAGTTATGAATCTATTTTATTTCTTATTTTAATTTTTTGTAGTTCACATTTTCTCTCCACTTAAAATAATCCTTCACATATCTATGTTTTTCACCAAATCACTCTTAATTATGTAAAATGGAAGACGAAAAGTGATAATTAAAATGATTTTTTAAGGACTAACTGAATACAAATTAATTTTTTACAAACTAATGCGATAAAAAAAGGGTTATTGAAGGGCTAATTAATTTACCAAAAAATGTAGATAATTTTGTTTAAAAGCAAACTAATTTTAGATAACTTGTATGCAGTAATACATGCATTTAAAGAATTAAATAGAAAATTCGATCTAATTTGTAGAGTCCTAAAAATCAATGAACATCATATAAATAATGACAAATTTATCCAAAACCAATATTTAAAACTACTATAACATGTAATTAAGATGAATAGTCTTTATCTAGGGTTTAGTTTAATAGTTAAAACATGTCAAATTACTCAGGGAAGCTATAATGGTTTTATTTCTAATGTACCAACAATTAAGACCACTTTCTTAATAATGCTACATCTCATGAAGTTGATGTATCTGATTTTTTTACTTGCACCACTTAAGTATGCAAACTATGTAATTTAGATCTTGATTATGAATATATAAGCTGGAAAATAAATTTTTTATAAGTTTTGTAATTTGGGTATAGTTGTAGAATTCAGGAAAAAAGAGAATAATGTTTTACCTCAAACTTTAGATAGTTCTAATATTTATAAATATTTATAATTTATGTATTTTTTTAGACGGGGTTGGAGTATTCTACTGGTTCGTATAAATAAATTTTTTTATGAAGGGTACAAAAATTTATCATGCACACAGTATTTCCATACATGTGCTTTAACTGTTCGAAGACACAGTATATCTACAGGTAAGTATTATTGTATAGGTTTTAGTTTGTTTTTTCTTCTAAAGTAGGAATAGGTGTGTATATAGATTGGACCACTCTAATATTTTTTATTTAATATATTTATTATTATTGAAAAAAAAAATTACGTAGAAGGTTGTGATCCTTTTAAGACCTACACAGACAAAGGCAAGTACAAAGCAATTTTAGACACTAATTATCATTGCCGACATCATAGTAATGGATAATTAGGGATTTTTTTTAATTAATAAAATAAAATAAAATAATATTTAAGGGATAGTTGAAGCCTTATATTTAAGTTTTAACCTATAGAGTTATTTTGCCTTGTGTAGTGCTGTTGTCACCAGTGCTAACAATTGGACCCCAAACACCTAGCCCAATTGCAGCTTCTGTTCTAATCTCTAACAACAATATACCACTCATGTAGAAAAAAAAAAAAAAAAACCACTCATGTACAATAGATTGGATTATGAATATTAATGATGACATTGTAAAATGGATATGAGATAGGAACCACGCACTACTACAAGAAAATCATAAAATAAAAATCAATTTTAAAGATAAAAAATAATTAATTGCTAGTGACTAAATTAAAGCATTCTAAAAATTAAAAAAATTGGTTTCTATTATTGTTAAATAATTTTTAAATTTGTATCTAATTAGCTACCAAGTGTTTAACTACCAATTATTTAGATTCTAAATTTGGTAGTAAAAACCTTGGTTGCTAATTAGATACTAATTTATAAACCATTTAACAATAATAGAAACTAATTTAGAAATTAAAAATATTTTTAGTCTCTAAAATGGTCTCTAATTTAGTCACTATAACAACTAATTATTTTTTGTCTCTAAAATTGGTTTTTATTTCATGATTTTATTGTAGTGATGGTTTTTCCACATGTATTTTGAATAATTTATTATGGATTTAGACAAAAAAAATTATTACTGATTTGATTTGGGTAAGTTGTGTTTCACTAACATTATTTTATATGAAGAAATTAAAATTATGCATGAGATACACGACTTTATGTAAAGAGGAACTAACGTTGAAGTCGTGTGGGCATGATTTTCATTAAGTATTGGATGAGAAGGAAAATAACGAATTTTAATTTCTCCTTTTTTGATTGGGTGTTTTATCCTTTAAATTATTTACATTCCTTAAGTTGATAACAGATTTTTGGTTGTGTCTTCTGTTGTTTAGAATAGTTCGACCATATACAAATGTTGCTTAAGGTTTGGTTGTGATGCAGATGCAATAATTACATGTGTTCAAGTGGTGGTCACATAGATAAGTGATATAAGATGGAGTGAGATCAGCATGAAAGGAAGAAGCACTACGAGGACAATGGAAAAAGATGCAGAATTTGGCATAGCAGTGAGCAGGAAATCAGGAAGGATGGAGGAGGCAAAAAGTATGTTGGTCTGCTTCATGGTTCTTTCCAGCACCAAGAACACCCTTCTTGGTAGTAGAGTAATATTACATAATTAGTTGTTATATTGATTAAATTAGATATTATTTTAAACACTAAAAAAATTATTGGTATCTAAATTAGTTTCTATTATTGATAAATAATTTCTAAATTGACATCTAATCAGCTACCAAGATTTTACGTACTAATTATTTAGATTTTAAAGTTGGTAGCTAAAATCTTGATAACTTAATTAGATATCAATTTAGAAACTATTTATCAATAATAAAAATTAATTTAGATACAGATAATTTTTTAAGTTTCTAAAATAGTATCTAATTTAGTTAATATAACAACTACTTATTTTTGTATTTAAAATTAGTTTCTATTTCATGATTTTCTTGTAGTGAGTAATTGCTATATGAATCTCTAACTATGTGTTGCACTAGTATATGTTGATCATATATCGCGGTGGTCTTTTACAATAACAAGTGTTGTGCAATCTAAATGTTGTAGTGCAATCTAAATAGCATCTCCTCACAAATAGCATTTGGTGCAAAAAGCCCTTTTGTGGTTCATGTAGTACCCAAGGCAACCAATAATTAGCATTGATCAATAACATATACCATTGCCCTTTCTACATTTTGATTGCGATGGATCGAAGTGGTTAACATCATCTACTTTTCCCAGCTCTACACCTTTATTTTTATGGATAAAAAAGTTCACTTATTTTTATATACATCTCTTATATAAGGGTTGAGGTATTCCTGAAATACTTTTATTATTTATTTATTTTATTAATAAAAAAAAAACTTCCCATCTCTACACTTTTTTAAGGCTCTTTTTCTATAATTATATGACACGACAAAAATTGAGCTTATGGTAATGTTTTGGTTTTTAGAAAATCACCACCATATCTAAATCCCTCTTGAATATTACTTTGGATGTTTAACATTTTATATGGAGATTTTGTTTGAGAATGATCATCCCTCCATCTTCACTCACCATATTTTTTACTAAAAACATATTATCTATATAACTTTTAGAGCAATAACATTATATACAGTGATATAAATATATTTAAGCCTTAAAAATTATCATTGTTTTGGGGTAAATTTAATAATAAAATGTGTGAATTTAAGGGACTTTTTATGGCTTATTATACTTGAGGACCACTTTCATAAATCCCACATGGAGAAAATGTTATATTTTATTTAAGTTGATATGATTTTATTTTTTTGAAAGTGACGTATCTGGTTTTTAACTTGGAGCATACTTTGTGGACTGACCCAGTAATATGACAGCTATTTTTTCTCTTATTCTCTCAACAATAAAACATTATCACTACTTTTATTTGCATAACATAAACACAAAATCTAGAAATACAATAACCTGTTATATACGTACATAAATTCATCAAGTTTTTGTGACAAGAGACTTGTATATAATCTCCTCATGAAAGATGTGCTAAAGTGAGATTTGTACTAATCCCTCAAAATTTGGCAAAATTAGGTTTTATATATTCTCAATCTACTTTGACTTGCTCTGTCTAACTTATTAAATTAGCATATCAAAAGTGGGACATAATGAAATGGTTTTTAAATTAAAAATTAAAATAAATTTAAAGTATATTTTATCAGTAAAAAGTATAAATAAATAAATAAGAATCACTTAAGATGTGATCCAACCTGTATACATGTCAACTACTCCACCCAAAAGAAAGATCCAATAACTTCACTAAAACCAACTAACTTACAACCAACTACTCCACCCAAAAGAAAGATCCAATAACTTCACTAAAACCAACTAACTTACAACCAACTAATGCACCTAAAAATTAATACCAACAAACCAACCTACACAAACTAAAAAAACTATCAAATATTTTTTATCATAAGTAAACAAGACAATGGATCAAGATACCAGTCAGAAAAAAAAAAACCAGAAACAAAATTACAAGTATGCCAAGATCAAACCTTTAATTGAGCCAAAGAAAAGATCTAGATCACAATGATCAATCACCACACCTTGAAAAATATGTTTATTCTTATGCCTCCATATCTCTCCAATGATTGCAACCCAAACACCTCCCCAAATTAAAACGTTTACATAACCTCAAACATCACAAAAATTAAAATGTAAGGATTTTTTTATATTATATTATTTGAAAGATGCAATATACAAAATTTTTTTGATCAGCAATAAAATAAATAAATAGGGACCACTTCAGGAGTGGTCCAACCCTTATACATAAATACCTGACAATAACTCTTATTAGAACGCCTGTCTACCAGTTTGTCAAATGGGCTACCAAACCAACTCTACCCAACATTACATAACCAACTCATGTTTGTCAAAGGATTTAAAACCCAACTAGAATACGAGAAATAAGAAAAACGAGATTTCGCATGAATCTAAGACCATACCTTAACTTGCACTGAAGCGAACACCTCAGACACATCTGCCACTCCACTATTAAAGATGATCGAGTTCCTAACATTCCAAATTTCGCTCACAATGCCAACCCAAATTGAACCCCAAACGTCGTTAACCGAAACAAAAGCCTGACTCATCCTGAATTGTGCAAAATTTGACTTAGGGTCCTTGTGAAAAACAAATGACACTCCAAGTCACTCAAAGCACAAACACCAGATACGCCAAGCAAACCTGCAAACAAAGAACAAGTGACACGACATGCAATATAAAATAATATTATAACTTAAATTATTATAATTTATAAGTTAAGTTCTATCTATTAATTATATGAAATAGTTTAATAATTATTTTAATTTATTTGATTAAAAACATTAATTTATAAATTAAAAAATATTTATATAATTAAATACACTTTTAATATATATATATATATATATCAATTATCATCTCTTCTTTTACTAGATGGATCAAGATTTTCAATCCATATTTCTATAACGAACTCGTCAACACTCCTCACTGCTTGGAAGGTACTGAAGGATAAGATAGCGACTAAAGCGAATCTGGTGAGAAGAAGAATTAGTATGGCTAGTAGTTTTTATGGTCTGTGCGGGGAGGAAGAGGAAACCACGTCTCATCTCTTTTGCACATAGTGCAAGTGAAAGTTTGGTTATGGGTAAACTTCAAAGTCCGCAGGGTAAGTTTTTTGTACTCTGATTTGGTGTCTTGAGCCTTTGGTATATATGAGATCTGTTAGAAAAATTTAGATGTTTTTTTTTTTTGTATTTGGAATGCTTCATGTTTATGTCTGTCTTCTTTGTTATCATGTTTGGTTTGAACAAGGAATTTTTTCGTATGGTTTAAACTGAGGTTGATTTGTATTAGGATTGAGATATCCCTGAAATACCTCTATTTATTGACTTTTTTTTGTCGATAAAAAAAAAATCTATAACAAACTTTGCTAGTACCATTTTAATTCAAACCAAAATGACATGGTCTAAACAATACGTCATACCTACCTCATGATATCATCCCTTGTATTTACCTTAAATATTTTGATGAAGAATTTAAAATTATTTGATATTTATACTATTAAAAAATTATTAAATACAAATTAATTTTAAAGATAAAAAATAAATTATTATATGAATTAAATTTGATGTTATCTTATAAATTAAAAAATTATTAGTATTTAAAATAATTTATTTTATTAATAAAAATTAAAAATTATTTTTTAAATTAATATTTAATTAAGTACTAATTTTTTAATTTATAAAATAATATTTAATTTAATTAATATAATAATTAATTATTTTTTATCTTTAAAAAATAGTTTATATTTAATAATAGTAACTGTAACATTAGTAATATGCAAAGATAAATATAATAAACCAAATCACCCCCATTGATCTTCAAATGTCACTGTTAGAAAACTCCTTATGTTTGAACAGTAGAATTTCTCTATCTGGGAGAATTTAGAGATATTTTTTCCCCTTTTTTATGGTAAACTTGTCTAAGAAATTAGGTATTTATAACTTCAAAATTGGAGTTTATGCAAGTGTACCACATCCAACCTATATGTCGGCCAAATATATATATATAAACCTATAATATTTATGATCATGTTTTTGACTTTTATCATGCTTTATCTCTGACATCGCCCTCACCATATTAATTTTGACGAACTGAAATTCATTAAAAATCACTAACTGTTTTAGCCAACTTGATATATCTTGGAGAAAAGCAAATACATATATGCATTGATGAAGAAAAAGACAAACATATCTGACTTTGAGTCTCTATAAATAGGACAATAAGCATCCACATTTATAACCCTCTCATCACTGCATGCACCAACACTTTCCAATTCTGGATATGGCCATGTTTCTTCTCTATGCACCCATATTAGCATCATTCCTCTGCTCTCTGTACTTCTTTCATCGCAGAAGAAGCTGCATACACCCTCTTTTGAGAGATTACTTCATCCTTGGCATGCTACCACCATTGCTCTTCAACTTGTGGAGGATCCATGATTTTATCACTGATGTGCTGAAGAAAAATGGTGGCACTGGGGAGTTCAAAGGGCCATGGTTCACCAAAATGAACTATTTCCTCACTTGTGACTCCCTCAATGTGCAACACATGCTCAGCAAGCGCTTCGACAACTACATCAAGGGACCTGCGTTTCGTGAGATTTTCGAACCCTTTGGAGATGGGGTTGTCACTGCCGATTCAGAAACATGGAAGTACTTCAGAACCGTTCTCCATTCTTTGATCAGGCAAAGAAGGTTCGAAGTGTTTGTCGATCAAACAGTTCAGAAGAAGGTGCACACAAGCCTGCTTCCAATATTGGATCATGCAGAGCAAGAAGGAAGAGTGGTGGATCTTCAAGATATCTTCAACCGATTCACCTTCGATAACATGTGTTCCACAATTGTAGGGCATGATCCTCAGTGTCTTTCCCTTGACTTTCCCGAAGTGGCCATCGAAAGGGCTTTTAACGAGTCTGAAGAGTCGATATTCTACAGACACATAGTGCCAAGAAGTGTTTGGAGGTTTCAGAAATGGCTGCAGATTGGTCAAGAGAAGAAGATGACACAAGCATGCAGAACATTTGACGAGTTCATATATTCACGGATAGCATCAAAGAGAGAAGAGATGAGTAAGTGCAGCAGAGAAGAAATGGAGGAAGCTCCATTTGACTTGGTGAGTGCTTTGATGATGACAGAAGAGAGAGGAAGAGTGCATGACGATAAGTTTCTGAGGGATGCTGCGTTTAACTTCTTTGTAGCGGGAAGAGAAACCATGACTTCAGCTCTAACATGGTTGTTTTGGCTTATTGGTAACGACCCTTTGGTGGAAGGGAAGATTGTTGAAGAGATAAAAGAGAAGTTTAGGAATGAGAAAGAAGTGATAGGCATGGAGGAGGTGAAGAAGCTGGTTTATCTGCATGGTGCTTTGTGTGAAGCTCTGAGACTTTTCCCTCCGGTACCTATCGAACGGAAGCAAGCAGTTAAAGCTGATACGCTTCCAAGTGGGCACAGAGTGAATGGCAATACAATGATAAT
>Ga0123342_1010797_pt1 | contig 10290 bp, 6 predicted proteins | sample Turbeawhitnodule_FD_89960 | JGI IMG/M metagenome (GOLD analysis project Ga0123342, IMG submission 89960) | Root nodule microbial communities of legume samples collected from Mexico - Turtle bean Mexico white nodule | ecosystem: Host-associated > Plants > Roots > Nodule | place: Mexico: Nepantla...
ATTCGCGCACCATGGTTGGCAAACAGACGCGCAGTCTCTTCGCCGATGCCGCTTGCTCCTCCGGTGATAATGATAACTTTTCCGGCCAACTTTTGGGCAGTGTTGTCCATTGAGTGAGCTGAGCTAGCCATTTCTTGATTGTTTCCTCTGTAAAAGCCTGATCTAATCACACTTATTATTTCCCCACTCACTCTCATAATTTTCTTCTTTTATGTTAGATTTGGTTTAAAGGGAAAGTAGAAATTAAAAGAAAAACACAAATTAAAAAGAGATTATTTGAATTAAAAGAATAGAAACTAAGTGAAAAGTTTATAATTCATGTTATATAATAAATTTTTAAAAGATAATTCTTGAAATAAATTGCTTAGAAAATATTTAATTAGAGTACATTGTAAGAAAATCTTATTAATTTTTTAAACATTTCTAAAATAAATAAATGTATTACATACGATTGGCATATAATTAAAAAGGTTGACATCATTTATATCATGTTAAAGTGAAAGTTATTATAAAGAATTCAATCAATTAATATTTAATGGGTCTAATATTTAATATATAAAAATTTAAAATATTTTTCAAAAAAATTTATAAATGAGATGGCTTTATACCGATCATACTAATAAATCAAAGTTTTTGCAATTGATAGAATGTTGGAGACTAATTAAATCAAATTTAACTTTAAACAAAGAAGGAATACATATTTAATTAAGAAAAAAAGTAATTAATTTAGTTAGTTATTACATATATATTGTTGAATTAATTAGTGCATGTTTACTTTCCTCTTAATTTCTTGTAAATATTTTTAAAGGTATAAATCAAACTTCTCTTAAACTTTTTTATTGGTCATTATAAATTAAGTTAGATACAATTTTATAAACTAAAAAATTATTGATATCCAAAGGAATTTATTTTATTAATAAAATTTTATAAACTAATTTTTAAATTGATGTAATTAGTAGTTAACGTTAGTTATATCAATTTAAAAACTATAATAGAAATTTTTATTAATAATATAAACTAATTCATATACCAATAATTTTTTTTAATAAAAAATAATAAATTTTTAATTTATAAAATTGTTTCTAACTTAGTTAATATAATGAGTAATTATTTTTTTCCTCTAAATTAGTTGACATTTAATTATTTTCTTTTAGTACTACCATAATTTTTATTCACAATTGTGTCAGATTCTTTGCTTTTACAAAATGGTTTTCAAAACCTTCTTGGATACACAAATTAAGTATTTCTAATTTTTTTATCAATTTGTGGATTTGTATGGAATCAATGACATTTTAAAAGTATCAACATTTTGTTTATAAATGTTTGATGTGGTTGTTCAAAACTCCCTTGCATACCACCTCAAAATTTATCTTAAGTCCTTATCACATAGTTGATTAATACTTGAATTATGCTTCAAACCTTCAAGAAGTGGCACATTTTGAATTTTTCATAGAAGAAACACTTGCATTTTGTACACCTCAATTTTTTTCCTTTTTATTATCTTCATAGGCGACATGATTATCATCTTCAAATGTGATTTTTGTAAATTTCTTTTTTTGACCAACCACATGTTTCAAACATCCATTATCAAAATACCACATTATATTTTTGGTTGTTGACCACTCCATCAAAATAATTAAAGAAAGATTCAACTACCGTAATCATTATGGGTTTGTTAGGGTTAATAACTTTGTGGCTTTCTTTGGGAATCCATGTATACTTCCTACTAGGAACACCAAAATTTATGATAAAACAATTATTTGACGAATGTTCGTTTTCATACAATACAAACAAGTTGTTAAAGATGAAATAGATGATTTTTTGAAATTGATGAAATTTTTTAAAACCTTTTCTTCTTTTGGATAAGTTTATTCGATCATAGCCATATCCATTACACACTTTTGAGAATTAAGAAATGCATCTAGATTTGATCTTTCATTGTATTAACTTTAAGTATTTTCAAAAGATAATTTTATTTTCTTGACTTGTGCAATTTTCACAACTTGAAGATAAGTGGATGCACATTCACAAGAAAAAAATTGATAAACCATTTCCAAAGCATTCATATTGGTTTTCAAGTTGTTATTTTCACCTTGTAATTGTGTCAATTTACTCTTAAGCCATTTATTCTCACTTTCAAATCTATTATTTGAAAAAGTAAGTCTATTTGCTTCTTCATACAACTCATTAAATGCATAAAGCAATTGATCATAATTTGACTCAACTTCAAAGTTAAAGCTACTTACGTTGCAACTAGAAAACTATAAACCAACCATGAAACGTAAGTTTGTCTCTTTTTTACTCTGACTTTGTGTTTCTTGAAGAACTTGAAGCATTTTCCTCTTAAAAATATAAGTTTTCTACTTTTTAGAGGGTCTTTTATAATTTATCTCTTCAACATGTTGTTTCATGTTAAACAAGGGACAATCAAGTTTAATATGATAAAACGTACTACATTAAAAACAGGTGTAAGATGATGTTGACCCTAGTTCATATTTACTATAACTTTTCTTTCATAAATAGCTAGTTCATGTTCTTGTTTCTCAAAAATCTTGAGAACTTACCCTAAAATATTCATATTCTCACAATTTGAATTTTGTGATTTCTTCCCTTCTTCTTTAAAGTCAACTTTCACTATTGAATGTCATCTCCTTTTTCACATTTTCTTCTTCTTTCTTTCTTTTTTGCTTCAACCCATGCTCTCTTAATTTACTAAAAATGTAGTCATGTTCATGATTGTGAGATTTCTTAATTATGAAATTGTTGTGACTTTGAATTTTCACTGCCTATTGAAACTTTCCATAATCTGTATATTTGACTCTTCTTTGTTGTACTTCTTTTCTATGTGTTTCACTATGTCAATGAACAATTTCTACACATTATAAATGTTTTTTTCTTGAATTCTCATTTGTATAAAAGTATTGTTCCTTGCAGATTTGACCTCTTATGTTCCTTCGTGGGTAACCTAAAGAACATACCATAATTCCTTTGCATTGGTACATATTGAAGCTCTACGAAAATTCATCCGAGTGTATCTAGAGAGAAAATAATGTGTTTAGCTCTCACATTGTAGTGAACACTTTGTTTCATCTACAATTTAAGAAGAAAAATTCTTAGGTACTTGCATATTTCAACAGTTCTAATAAGAGTAAAAAATCATTAACATAAACATCCCATACTTCTTTATCATTTAATTTATGAAAGCTTTTCATTCCAATTTTCCAAATTTTATCCCATAATAAATGCAGAAGCTTATAAATCAAAACACCTTCAACAAACATTTGGGAATAACTAATCCCAGAGATTAATTGTAAAGAAAAATAGGTTATACAATATTAGTGAGAGGTGTATTAGTATCTAAAAAATTTTTGGCTGTTAATAAATCTGAAAATATTTTTCTTATAACACTTGATCAAGAAGATATAGAAGTATAAAATTGAAGCACAAACAAAACCAAAAATATATAAAGTACTAAAAATATAAGAGAGGGTGTTAAGAAGGATGTCACATATATTTTATACCGATTGACTATACCTGAATCTACATTAAGTTTCAACATCGCAACCTTAATAAGATTCTTTCACTATTTAAGATATTATATTACAATCAAACTTTACATGCAAAACATGCAAACATTTAAGATGTACAAATATTTTTGAAAACTTATCAACAAGAATGTTACAAAACGACGAAGAAAAATTATTACCCGTAATGATTAATATTTCAAAAAAAATAAAAGTAAAAGATTATGTAATATTTTTCTTAAATACCTTCAAATAAAACTATTATCAAATATTTTTCTATCATAAGTTCTTTCTTTGCTTCTTTGAAAGTTCTTAATTGATTTTTTTTTTCATAATATCTAGAAAGTACATATTTTAATAAATCTAATTGATTATTATAAAATATAATAATATTATTTTAGATGAATCTATAAATTTAATAAGAACAATTTAATTAATTAATTGAGCAATAATCAATTGTTTGTAAACAAGTTTTAGATAGATAATTAATTATGGTTTATATGATAATTGATTGAAGCAAGCAATGTACTTTTGTAATTCACAATATATTCAATTATATTTAATAGTAATTTAGTAATATTTTTAATTTATAAATTAAGCTGTTGGAAGACAAGGAATCAAGTGATGGACACTTAATTTAAAACAATAAATTCTACTACCACTAGTAAAATATAAGATTTATTATCCAGGGAAATTTACTTGACTGGTTTAATTTAAATTATATATTACTGAAATGGCTAAAAAGTTTGTTTATTATAGGTATAAGTAAGTGGTATTAGCATGATATAATTTCACTCAACTGAAATTGTCCAATTGGCCATAACCGTTGACCGTTGAATCCACCAGCTCTTTCACTTGCTCTTCCTCTCCCACATCACAACGGACATAGATGCACCTGTATTACAGATCAAATTAATAATCTTTTTTCTTCCATAATAATTTTTTTGAGTTTATCATCAACTATTTCACACAATACATTGGTAATAATTTTATTAATAATTTTTAGTGATTAAACTTTAATTTATTTGTTTGGTGGCATCGCAGTATGGAGCCTACAGAACTTTGGCACGTACGAAAGCTGTCATATTCTGTCGTTGTTATTATCAAAGAAATTATCATGACTGATACTGTAGACAGAGATATGAACAGATTTGTCCACCACAAAGATCTAAATCAATGAACAACTGTATATTTGTGATCCATTTTCTCTTGTTTAATGAGAATATGCAAGAATTTGTTTTGTTGTACCTGTCAGATCCAATGGATGCTGCGACTTGGTTGCCCAGTTCATCTTGGATATCTGCAATCACCACCATTCGCGCACCATGGTTGGCAAACAGACGCGCAGTCTCTTCGCCGATGCCGCTAGCTCCTCCGGTAATAATGATAACTTTTCCGGCCAACTTCTGGGCAGTGTTGTCCATTGAGTGAGCTGAGTTAGCCATTTCTTTATTGTTTCCTCTGTAAAAGCGACCTCATATGCTCGTATATAGATGTATGTATACTGAAAATAAATATTAATATTTTAATTAAGATTTTTTCTTTATTTAAAACTTTTATTATTATAAATAATAATATTTTGTTGTGGTATAAGACGGTGTCAAAATATTATTATTCCTTTTTTTATGTTAAATTTAACTTAAAGGGAAAATAAAAATGAAAAAAAAACAAAGTAAAAAGAGATTATTTGAATTAAAAGAATAGAAATTAAGAGAAAAGTTTATAATTTATGTAATATAATAAATTTTTAAAAGATAATTCATGAAGTAAAGTTTTAGATATAATTTGATATAAATATAATTTTTATATATAAATTAAAGTTAATATAAATTTTAAATTAAAATGAAAATTTATTATCCAATCAAAAGTTACTATTTTTTTATTTTTTTTATAAAAGATTCGTTTAAGCAGGAGTCCTATCAGATTATTTATTGGATGAAGAATTAAAGTTGTTTTCTTTAACAATTTGTTGATGTTAGCATTGTTAACCGAAAAAATTATTTGTTTTATGACTTTGTCTTTCAAACAAATTTCAACTAAAGATACATCGTCCAAAAGGAGATAAGGACATTCAACTATTGAAATATTGTGTAAAGAAGAAAAGAACAATTAATGTTGCATGAAATGCACTTAATGTATTCTTCACATTCAAGCTCATTAGATAAAAGAATGAACGACACCCAAGTGAGTTGAAGTTGCCTAACATCAAAAAATAGATTTGCAGCAACTATATTCTTCAATCCTATTAAAAGTCATCCATCAAGAAGAAAAAAGAGATCACGTTGCACAGTAAAAAAAATGTTGCTCAAATTTCTATGCCACAAAAAGTTTAATAGAGAACATTGTTCGTGTTCACTTAAAAAATTAGATGATAATGCATAAATCTTACATACATAAAAGACAATATTTTTCTTTAAGCAACCATGTGATTTGTTGACACTATTCAGACAAATTATTTATCTTAGTCAGGAGTGTATGTTTAACAAAGGATACTTGGTTATTAGTTAAGAGTAGCTCTGTTAAAAAAACTCTTAAACATTTTAGCTAGGGATGACTATGTTCTAAAAGAATATTCAGTTTTAGTCAAAAGTTGTTGCATTCCAAAGAATATTCAAGGAGTTAGTCAAGAGTGACTACAAGCTCAAAGAATACTAAAAGGGTTAGTTAAGAGTGACTACGAACCTAAAGAGTACTCAACGAGTTAGTCAGGAGTGGTTATGAACCCAAATATTCAATGAGTTAGCTATGAGTGATTACGATCCAAAACAATACTCATTTGTAACTTCACAACATAACTATAAACAAAGAAGGAATACATATTTGATTAAGCAAAAAGTAATTAATTTAGTGAGTTAGTTATTACATACATATTGTTCAATTAATTAATTAGTGCATGCTTACTCTTCTCTTAATTTCTTGTAAATATTTTTAAAGTATAAATCAAACTTTTCTTAAACTTTTTCATTGGTCTTCCATACATTTCTATCATATACCAACTCTGGTATGTTAAACTAACCTATATAAAAGTCATTAAATATCAATTAATTTATAAATAAAAAATAATTAGTCATTATATTAACTAAGTTAAATACAATTTTATAAACTAAAAAGTTATTGATATTCAAAGTAGTTTCTTTTATTAATAAAATTTTATAAACTAATTTTTAAATTGATGTAATTAGTAGCTAACGTTAGTTATCAATTTAAAAACTACTGTAGAAATTTTTATTAATAATAGAAACTACATCATATAACAATAATTTTTTTGCTGATTAAAAAAACAATAATTTTTTTAATTTATAAAATTGTTTATAACTTAGTTAATATAATGAGTAGTTATTTTTTTTCACTAAATTAGTTGATATTTAATGATTTTCTTGTAGTACTACCATAATTTTCCTTCACAATTGTGTCAGATTCTTTGCTTTTACAAAATGATTTTCAAAACCTTCTCGGATACACAACTTAAGTATTTTTTTATCAATTTGTGGATTTGTATGGAATCAACGACATTTTGAAAAGTATCAACATTTTGCTTATAAATGTTTGATGTGGCTGTTCAAAATTCCCTTGCATACCACCTCAACATTTTATCTGAAGTCTTTATCACATAATTGATTAATACTTGAATTATGCTTCAAACCTTTAAGAAGTATCACATTTTGAATTTTTCATAGAAGAAGCACCTGCATTTTGTCCACCTAAATTTTTTCCCTTTTTAGTATCTTCATAGGCGACATGATTAACATCTTTAAATGTGATTTTTGTAAAAAAAAAATTCTGACTGACCACATGCCCCAAACATCCATTATCAAAATACCACATTATATTCTTGGTTGTTGACCACTCCATCAAAATATTTAAAGAAAAGATTCAACTACCTTAATCATTGTGGATTTCTTTGGGAATCCATGTATACTTCCTACTAGGAACACCAAAATTTATGATATAATAATTATTTGATGAATGTTCGTTTTCATACAATACAAACAAGTTGTTAAAGATGAAATAAATGATTTTCTGAAATAGATGAAATTTTTTAAAACCTTTTCTTTCTTTGCATAGGTCATAGCCATATCCATTACACGCTTTTGAGAATTAAGAAATGCATCTAGGTTTGATCTTTCAATGTATTAACTTTAAGTGTTTTCAAAGGATTGACTCTTGCAATTTTCACAACTTGAATATTTTACTTAAGAAGTGGATGCATATTCCCAAGAAAAAAATTGATAAACCATTTCCAAATAATTCATATTGGTTTTCAAGTTGCCATTTTCATCTTGTAATTGTGTCAACTTACTCTAAGCTATTTCTTCTCACTTTAAAATCGATTATTTGAAAAAGTAAGTCTATTTGCTTCTTCATACAACTCATTAAATGCATAAAGTAATTGACATAATTTGACTCTACTTCAAAGTTAAAGCTACTTATGTTGCAACTAGAAAACTGAAAATCAACCATGAAACGTAAGTTTGTCTCTTCTTTACTCTGACTTTGTGTTTCTTGAAGAACTTGAAGCATTTTCCTCTTAAGAAATGTGAGTTTTCTCCTTTTTAGAGGGTCTTTTATCTCTTCAACATGTTGTTTCATGTTAAACAAAGGACAATCAAGTTTAATGATGATGTTGACCCTAGTTCATATTTACTACAACTTTTCTTTGGTAAGTGGCTAGCTCATGTTCTTGTTTCTCAAAAATCTTGAGAACTTACCCTAAAATATTCATATTCTCACAATTTGAATTTTGTGATTCCTTCCCTTCTTCTTTAAAGTCAACTTTCATCATTGAAAGTCATCTCCTTTTTCACATTTTCTTCTTCTTTCTTTCTTTTTAGCATAAACTCATTCTCTCTTAATTTACTAAAAATGTAGTCATGTTCATGATTGTGAGGTTTCTTGATTATGAAATTGTTGTGACTTTGAATGTCATAGCCTATTCAAACTTTCCATAATTTGTATATTTGACCCTTCTTTGTTGTACTTCTTTTCTATGTGTTTCACTATGTCAATGAACCATTTGTACACATTATAAATGTTTTCTTCTTGAAGTCTCATTTGTATAAAAGTATTTTTCCTTGCAGATTTGACCTCTTATGTTCCTTCGTGTGTAACCTCAAGAACATCCCATATTTCCTTTGCATTGGTACATATTGAAACTCTACAAAAATTCATCAAAATGTATCTAGAGATAAAATAATGTTTTTAGCTCTCACATTGTAGTGAACACTTTGTTTCATCTACAATCCAAGAAGAAAAATACTTAGGTACTTGCATATTTCAACAATTCTAATAAGAGTAAAAGATCATTAACATAAACATCCCATATTTATTTACCATTTAATGTATGAAAGCTTTTCATTCTAATTTTCCAAATTTTATCCCATAATAAATGTGGAAGTCTATAAATCAAAGGACCTTCAACAAACATTTGGGAATAACTAATCCCTTGAGATTAATTGTAAGGAAAAATAGGTTATACAATATTAAGTGAGAGGTGAATTAGTATTTAAATTTTTTGGCCAATTAATAAATTTGAAAATATTTTTCTTGTAACACTTGATCAAGAAGATATAGAAGTAGAAAATAGAAGCACAAACAAAATCAAAAATATATGAAGTACTATAAATATAAGAGAGAATGTTAAGAAGGATGTCACATATATTTTATACCTTATACCTCAATCTACATTAAATTTCAAAATCACAACCTTAGTAAGATTGTTCCACTATTTAAGATATTATATTACAATCACACTTGCAAAACATGTAAACATTTAAGATGTACAAATATTTTTTAAAACTTATCAACAAGAGTGTTACAACACATGTATAAACCTACCACATGAACACATCAAACTTAGGTGTACAAAAGTTCAAATAAAATTACAAAACGACGAAAAAAAATTATGATGAATATTTCAAAAAAAATAAAAATAAAAAATTATGTAATATTTCTTTAAATACCTTCAAATAAAACTATTATCAAATATTTTTCTATCATAAGTTATTTCTTTGCTACTTTGAAAGTTCTTAATTGATTCTTATTTTTATTTTTTTTCATAATATCTTGAAAGTACATATTTTAATAAATCTAATTGATTATTATAAAATATAATTGATTATATTATTTTAACTGAATCTATAAATTTAATAAGAATAATTTAATTAATTAATTGACCAATAATCAATTGTTTGTAAACAAGTTTTAGATACATAATTAATTATGGTTTATATGATAATTGATTAAATCAAGCAATGTAGTTTTGTAATTCACAATATATTCAATTATATTTAATAATAATTTAGTAATATGTTCTTAAAATATTTTAAATTTTATTTATAAATGAAGTTGTGTTGGAAGACAAAGAATCAAGTGATGGACACTTAATTTAAAACAATAAATTCTACTACCACTAGTAAAATATATGATTTATTATCAAGGAAAATTTACTTGACTGGTTTAATTTAAATTATATATTACGGAAATGGGTAAAAACTTTGTTTATTATATGTATAAGTAAGTTGTATATTAGCATGATATTATTTCACTCAACTGAAATTGTGGTAAGATGAAATGACTTTTATTAAATCGTGTGATGAATTTAGTGAAGTTATGCGAATATAACATGACTTTAATTAAATATTTATAAAATTAATTATTATGTTAACTGAAATCATGAAAATTCCTAACAACTTCACTTTAATTTTTCTGCTCCATTTGTGTTTTCGTTTTCATGTTGAAGTTGGTCCGTCATTAACTGAATTTTAAC
>Ga0123342_1010799_pt1 | contig 10289 bp, 2 predicted proteins | sample Turbeawhitnodule_FD_89960 | JGI IMG/M metagenome (GOLD analysis project Ga0123342, IMG submission 89960) | Root nodule microbial communities of legume samples collected from Mexico - Turtle bean Mexico white nodule | ecosystem: Host-associated > Plants > Roots > Nodule | place: Mexico: Nepantla...
AATAGTTAAGGCCCAAATAAACCCAATTATAAGAATATTAATTAAAACAATGAATTTATTTATTATTATAGTCCAATAATCTATGAATAAGGCTAGTGAGTGTGAATAAATATATGCTCATCAGGGTACAATTTGGATTGGTGTAGTGAGTGAAATTTGGAAACATAGGAACTCTGTCATCTTCAATAGGGGTGTGGCAGATGCGGTAGAAGTGTTTGCTTTGGCGCAAGTACAAATTTGGTCTTGGATTTACTCAAAGTTTAGGACAGTATGAGAATGATTCATTAATGCCTTTTTGTATTCTGGTAGGTGGTTTCAGGTAGGAGAATGGTAATATTATTTATATATAAGGGTTAGACCACCCTCAAGTGGTTCCCATTAAAATTTTAAATATATTTAGTTTAATATCTTTTTAACATGTGAGGATACATAAAAGTTTTTAGTTTGAAAATTTTCAAGAAAAAAATATAAGGATTTAAATTAATTAAAAATTATATAAATATTTTCACAGGTAAGTACACACAATTTAAAAAATATTTAAAATAATATAACTACCAAAACAACAATTAAGAGGAATAATGATCAAGTGTGTACTGTTAACAAAATAAATAAATATATTAAATAAATTCATATAGTTAATTTAAGCATGTTTTCTTCACTAAGTAATTTAGATAATAAATTCTTTTAAGAAAAATAAGGTTTTTAACCGTTGATGTTACATTTAATTGAATATATTTTTTAAACAATTGATTAAATGCATGTAGGGTGTTCATAAATACTAAAGACAAATCAATTATTTGCACGTCTTTGACTGATCACTGGTAAGTTTTAAAAGCAATACTCAATTATATGTAAAACTAATAAATTACATAAAAAAAATAATGGATTGTTATTGTTTTTTTATCAAATTCATGCTAGATACATGTTATGACATGAAAAATAGTATAAAATTTTAAAAAATAGAAATTTGTGATAATAAATCAACACACCCTTTTGTTTATGTGATAATAAAGTTGCAATTGACATGGCCTCTAATCCTATTTTTCACATAACAAAATATTTAAAAATTGACCTCTATTTCATCATATATAAAATTACCAAATGCATTCTCAAGTTGATCCATGTAAGAAAATATCATCAAGAGGAAATAACTAAATCAATAAGGTATGCCAAGTGGGGAGGTTCTTGCTGATTTTTATTTATTTATTGGTTGGTTATTTTGAAGTTATGTGTGCTATTGAAATAGGTGTAATGTCACTGGTACTATTATACAAATTTGTGTTTATTATACAAATTTGTGTTTATTGGTGAAACTTTTATGTTCAATATTAAAAGAAAATCATTAAATAAAAACTAATTTTTGAGATAAAAAATAATAGTCACTATAAAAATTAAATTAAATATTATTTTAGAAACTAAAAAATTATGTTGATAACTAAAACATTGGTAGTTATTTAGATACCAATTTAGAAATTATTTATTAATAATAAAAATTAATTTATATGACAATAATTATTTAGTCTCTAAAATTGTATCTAATCTAATTAGTATAGTGACCAGTTATTTTTTGTCTTTAAAATTAATTTTTATTTAATGATTTTTTATTAGTGCAATGTTCACTAGTATAGGTTATGGGAGACTAGACAATAAAGTAAATATAAAGATTAAAGTTGACTATATATTTCTTAGGAGGTATGGTGTAAGGTTTTATCTCCTTGTGTATGTATATATTTATGTTTGAGAACTTGACTTTTAGAATGTTTTGTATAAGAGTTTTTTTTTTTATCTAAAAAAAGAATAAATAAATATGAAGAAGTTATCAAACTCTTATATAAAACATAAAAAAACAAACCTCATCCCAACAAATCTAAATCCTCATCCCAACAAATCTAAATCCAAAGTGATTGCGAACAACTACCAGCTAAAAAACACCAAAACACAATCAACCGACTTCCTGAAATAACTACTCTAAAACAAGTTGTGACACCAAATACCACCTTCTATTCTAACAAAACATGAATACCAAACAATGTTGTGGAGAGGAGTTGAAACATCATTTAAATACTTCAATTTATTTAATTTTTTTACCGATAATAAAAAAATCGAACATGTGAATATTTTCACTAAAGCCTTGATTAATAATGTTTTTCTTTAAAACATGACTTTGTAATCTCCTATCTAATTTTTAGAAATAAAGTTTGATGTACTTTTTTTTTACTTTTCCTTCTTCTTCTGATAGAGCAATAGAAAACTGAACACGCATTTTTTTTGTGATAACCACATTTGCCTTACCGTTCTTCCAAACAAGCTATTAATTTGTACATAAAACTAACTTCATTTATATTTTCTAAATAAGATTGGGTGGTCAAATTATTATCTAAACATACGCTCAGTACTAACTTAAAACATCTTGCTATAAAGAATGAAACTTATTAAAAATTCGATAAAAATTATAGTATTTGACTGTGCCAATATATATCCTCGTTGTGAAATTTATTAAAGTTCTTATATTGGAGTATTGATTAATTTTAATGTTTAATATACAAATTGGTACTATGTTGAATCTAGGAAAACAAATAGAGAAATCGGTAATGAAATCGAGTTAATAACTATATGCTGTAAATGTAAAGCTTTAGATCATAAACTAACTGAAAATTGTTATTATAATTTTTAATATAACTATTATAAAAATCAGTAAATTTAAAGTATATAGCATAACTTATTTTGCATTATTAATGTATAATTTTATTTTAGGGTTTAGGGTGTTATTTTTGTTGATTAAACCTAATTAACCCGCCACTATGAAGAGGAAAAGTAATGAATGCATGCACAGCCTTCGGCAGAATCTCTTTTTCTCTCTCTTTTTGCATTCGGTGTTTTTGGGACTTGCGACTTGGGGGACATGCATGTGATAAGTCAATGTTTTTTCACTTTTTTCTCCTTTTCATAGACAGGTTGTTGGCGTAAAAAGGACATGTAAATGCAAAGAGCAAGAACTCATTATTGTCTTCCACAGACAACCTCACATCACAGTCAAACTATACAGCGAAAGAACGAAATTGCTGATACCAAGATTCATCTCTACCTAATAAATAACAAGAAATCTGTGATGAAACAAAAGAAAAAGATGCATTTTATATCTTCATCTCTATCTATATGAAAGAAGACACGGAATTATTTGATGGGACAAAACCCATGCATTATTATTATCATTTGAAAATCAGTCAAATATTTAGCAATTGGAAGATGCTTTACATCTGTTCAAAACAAAGCTTTTGCTGCTACTTGCAAATTGCAATCACCTTTATTTATTTTTTTCCCTCTTCCACGTCAAAACACCCAACAAACATCACCACTGGTTGCATATACAACACATATTTCTTACCTTCAATCACATTTCACAATCTTTACAAATCAGCAATCAAAGAAACGTGCATATCCTCTGCAAATTCACAAAGCCTGGCCTGGACCATTTCATGAAAATGTCTTCCTAGCTAGTCAGAGAGGTCATAGAAAAGTGGGGACATCTTCCACAATCATTTTTATCTCACAAAGAAGAAGGAAAAGGAGAAAGTGTGTTTGCTTCCGCATTTGCCGAATTCGGTCCCAGTTCTTCCCCACCAATATGTCCTTCAACACCGTCCCAAAAGAGAAAGTTAGGACATTGCTGCTGCGTTTCCACCCATTCATTTAAGCCATGCCTCTGCAAGCACTCTAGTGCTATATCTCCTTGCTCCTCCATGGTACAAGGTTGTACCTCAATTGGGACCATGTTGTCCACGTTCTCTATCAATGGTGGTAAATAAGTTGTGGTGTCCATGCCTACAGTCACTGTGAGAGGAGGAAGTGCCTGAACCTGATGGTGGCTCAGGTTCCATGTTTCAGTGCTCAAGCCCACAGCCTCTTGAAAATGTTCTGCTCGTACACTGTTGCAGTCTGTTGCTGGGCCTTCCAGTGAAGGTGTGTCAAACATGAACAGAGGGCATGTTGAGGAAAACAAGGTTTCTTGAAGTGGTGGTTTTGTTTGTAGATTATCTAGGTTGGAAGAAAAGTGGCCTAGCAGATTGGAATTGAAGTTGAACTGGGAAGAATTCTGATCGATACTTTGTGCAATAGTGGTTGAAGACACTGAACTCTTTCTTATTTTCTTTTTTATCCACGAGTTCCAATAGTTCTTTATTTCATTGTCCGTTCGACCTGGCAAGTGGCTTGCAATGTGAGCCCATCTGCATTTCGCAGATTCAAGAATCAATACAATCCCACCGTTTAAATCAAGAGAAACATATGTTCTATACCAGATGTGTAGATGTATACATAATTAATCATGTAAGTTTAGACATGTTAAGAAAGAAGGAGAGAGAAAAATAGTATATGAAACCCTTAAGTTATATAGTTTTTCATTTCAAATAATTTCGACACACAAGTTTTTTATCACTCAACATTAACATATTAACATACCATAAATAACAAGATACAAGAGCACATCCCTCCAAAAGAACTGTAATTTTTTGTAAGATAACGTTTTAGTAGCCGAATTTTTTGTAGGAAGTATACAGATCTATATCATCTATATATGGTAAGCCTGGGAAGGTGGACAAGAAAATATAGGGCTGAAAGAATTGATCACTTGACTTCCTAAAACTGCAGCTAAGAGGCCGATAGCTAGTTCAGGTAGCCTTTACTTAGAAACGAATCTGCTTATGTATAGAAAAAAACGGGAGAACTTCTGTCATTACTCTTTGACTACGATATTTTGTAGTTGTATGTGAAAAAAGAACGTACGCAGTATATAAAGATAATTGAGAAATATGCTCAAATAGTTTGTGTAGATCAAATACAATTATTAGCCAGAATCATGGATACTAGAAGTGCAATGCTGTTTTTATACCTACCTTATTTGGTTAGTTGTTTATCAGAAAGTTGAAGTTCTCATATATAACTGAAATAGAAAGATCAGCCATAGACAAGGAATGTCTTAATAAGCCATCATCATAATAAGTCCTTCATTTATACACAGATTATAAACTACTCCATATAATAATCAATGAAAATTAATCACACATATATAACCAATATTTATTCCATTATTTTTTTTTTTTGGCCTAATAGAGAGCTATTAAACTATAAACTCAACTACAGAATATATATAGGAGCGAGAAGAAGGCGTGTGTATTATGACAGTAGGGCAGAAAATGCAGGAAGATGAAAACAAGATTGAAAATTGTGGGTATTGAAACCTGTTGCCTACGACCCCGTGAAGGCTTATAATTAACTTTTCCTCCTCAGGTGTAAACCTGCCTCTTCTAATATCAGGTCTCAAATAGTTAATCCATCTCAAGCGACAACTCTTGCCACACCTTTGAAGCCCTGAAAGCCAATAAACCACAGATGAGAAATAAACACAAACACTACAAATAATCATTAAATTGATGGCAGTTCTATCTCATCATAAACAAATCAAGAGTGTAGCTGATCAAAAAGAAATTCTAAAGCACCTAAAAGAATTAAAGATTGAGAAACACTCTCTCTCCCTTTTGATTTGTTCAACACTTTAATTATCAGTTCAAAAAGTAATCATAACAAAATTCTTCATTAGATTTTTTTTTCATGAATTTTTTTTATCAGTACGAAATATTTATGAATTTTTTCATCAACTGTTCATTTTCATCGAGAATCTGAATGATTAGATTTAATATAATATTATTTTTTGATCCATTGTATTTTAATAGAAGTTTGAGTGTCTTGAAGAAATATTAGTTAAAAGGAAAAAGAAAGAAGAACAGACCAGCTTTTTCTGGAACTTCACTCCAGCAGCCGTATCCATGAGTTGTAATGTATCTGATGAGTTTTTCATCTTCCTCAGGAGACCAAAGTCCTCTTTTAACCTTCTGTTGGTTGCAGCAAGAATGGTGACCCATATTTCTAGGCTTCTTGCTCTGTCGTCTTCTTTTTCCTTCTTTTATATTCTTGTTCCCTAAGTGGCTTGTATTTTTCCTGGATCAAATGTGTGTGCAATAGTTAAAGACTCTCTTTCCTCCCTCCTTTAAAAGTACATGCCCTAGCCGACATACATTCAGAACCTCATGTGGGGTCCACGCAAGGGACCCAGATCTCCATCTAACACTACAATGACATTCCATCAACTTAACTCCATATATTCATTAGTATGTAGCCACTTTCTACGTACCTCTCCACCAATTACTTAACCAAATTTCCTCATACACCTGCTCAAACAAATAAAGCTGTTCACCGGAAGATGAAATCAGAGGGAGACGAAATAATATGTAATGAAATAATTACCGGGAAGGTAACATTGGGATTAGTAGGGGATTTTAATGCAGTGAAAATGAAAGGGAAAAATGGGGATAGGTGCAACAAGAACGAGATGTTCAGGCTTTAATTTGTTTATAAAAATAATGGAACTAATACACATTCTCTAATAGCAAGGAAATATACATGGTATTAGAATTATGAATTAGCCAAAAATCGATTAGATAGAGTATTATTATCCAAAGATTGACCAGATGTTTGACCAAACACTGGGATGTTTACATTAATCGGATGTAAAGTTGAATGAGCTATGTTATTCAGTTTTATTGGTCTACTAAATGGATGATTAGCTACATTAAAGATCAAATTAACAATAAATGACAAATAAAAAAATATTATATAAATCACGATAATTTCTATAAATCTGGATCACACTTATAAATTTGGGTGATATCCCGAGAAATCAGATAACACTGATTTATTTAAAATATGCGTCAGATATAGCTCAGGAATCAAATAGTTAATTACCAAACACTATAAATAAGTCATCTACGAATGACTAAGATACGCTTTTATCAGTTTTATATCACACCTTTTCAATCTAGAGTATTTACTTAATTGCCAGAGAACCTTATGCAGGTTTACTCTCAACCGAGTGCTAAGGAGTTGAGGAATTGAGGAGTTGGAGTATCAAGGAGTGGAAGAATTGATTAGCTTAAGCACGAGAGAGGAACGATCAAACGAAAGGGAGTGAATACGAGAAGAATGACCGACACAACAACAATTGTTATTGTCAATTTCAGATATTATCTGGCTCTACTTTGTCTATTGTCTATACAAGCACACAATATATTCCGGACAGGGAAGTCTTAGATCATATTCCTATATACACTATATGAATATCATTAAATATAAACAAATTTTAAAGATACAAAATAATTAGTTACTATATTGACTTAATTATATATTATTTTAGAGACTACAAAAATTATTGGTATCTAGATTAGTTTTTATTATTGATAAATAACTTTTAAATTAGTATCTAATTAGCTACTAAGGTTTAAACTACCAATTTTAGAATTTAAATAATTGATAGGTAAAATCTTGGTAGCTAATTAGATACCAATTTAAAAATTATTTATGAATAATAAAAATTAATTTAGATATCAATAATTTTTTCATTTTTAAAATATTATCTAATTTAAATATAATAACTAGTTATTTTTTTATCTAAAATTGTTTCTGTTTAATTATTTTCTAGTGATAATAAAAGTAAAAAATCATTGATTTAGAACTTAAGCCATTTAGATTCATAATCATATGGCAAGATCCTCCTGGTTTTAACTAGTACATAGAGTGTGGTTGAATAACATGGAGGGTGGTGGGGATATGAGGATTTGGAAGAAGCGAAATAATATTAATAAAATTCGAGAGTTAGAATTATTGGGTGAGTTAAAAAATTATTAAGCCCAACACAAACACTTGTTAGGATAAGCTCGAAAATGACTCTGATACCATATTACGAAAGAGTGGACTTTAAGCCCAAGTCAACCTCATAAAACCAGCTCATAGAGTTGAGGTTTGCACCCACTTATATACAATGAAAGGCTCTAATCTCTAGTCGATGTGGGATCTCCAACAGATGAAAATATAGGACTTGCAACGAAATTCACTGATTATGAAATAAAACAGGTTGTTTGGAATTGTGAAAGTAGCAAAAGGCTTCGACCATATGAAATTTGACATTGTTCAATAAGACATTATTGGTTATAAGTGAAAATAGAGATTGGGTTTGGATACAACAAGATTACGGAAAAAGATTATTCATTTCAAATACGATGGTTGGAGAAATATGAGGGATAGATAGATAAAACAATATGTGTTGTAAGAATGCAAGTGAGTAAAAATTGCAAGGATTGAACTATCTAATGAAAGGTAGATCAAGAAGGGCCATAAAAAAGCCCAAAGTGAAGATTCAAGAACAAGTGCAAATATGGAAGGAGCGAATGAATGAAAACGATTTCAAGAAATGAATGTATGCTTGTAATGGCAACAGTTGCAATTGCAACATTCTACACGACTCATTAAATAAAAATTAATTTTAAAATAATAATAATAATAATTAATTATTATATTAACTAAATTAGATATTATTTTATAGATTAAAAGAATATTGTTATCTAAAATAGTTTCTATTATTAATAAAATTTATAAACTAGTTTCTAAATCAGTATCTAATCATCTACCAAGATTTTAATAACCAACTTTATAATCTAAATTAATTAATAATTAATTTGATACCAATTTAAAAATTAGTTTTAATTTTTTATTAATAATAAAAATTATTTTAGATACCAATAATTTTTTTAATTTTTATAATAATATGTAATTTAATCAATATAATAATTAATTGTTTTTTTTTTTTAAAATTAATTTTTATTTAATAATTTTATTATGTAAAACAAGAATGCTAAGACTCCACCATTGAAGAGAATTATGGAAGATCCAAAGTTGGAAGGCGAATCTGTGTACAAAACAGACAAGTAACATGTCTATGGAAATCTGAATTGTACTTACATGACTGGATCTCATTTTTGTATCCAGACAAACACTTTATACTTTATTTATTTGGACAACGTTAACAATATTACCAATAAAACAACATGGGAGTAATATAAATAGGTGAGGGTAGAAGGAGTTATATAATCACTCATCTTGAAACAAATTATAAGTTTAAGTTTTTAGTGATAAAAAATACACCACACACTCCCCTCTCCACACATATTTGAAGGGGTAGAGAAGAAAATGAGAGGCTAGGTAATAATAACATCATTGCCGGTTGTTTGTGCACCTTCTTCGCCCTGTCTGCTGCAACTGTACAGCATTGTGATGATATCAAGAGCAAGTGGCTTATCTCTCTGATATTGACTCGGAGGATTATTTCGATATTATCTCCAACCTAATCACTATACTTTCATTTACATCAACACCAAATCAAATTTATCAAAATAATACTTTAATTTAATGCTTGCCACACCGTGATTAGACACATTAAACCCATACACTTTCTTAATAATTCTCTCTATTAAATTCTTACAATACTGCGACTGTTTCAAAATCTACAGTCCAAAAGAACTTAGAGAAACTGCTAATGGGAAAAAAAATATGTTAATATTTTTTTTTATCAATAATAAAGAATAAATAAATGTGAATCATTTTAAGGTGGTTCAACTCTAAATAAATGTGAATCATTTTAAGGTGGTTCAACTCTTATACAGAACAAAAATTCTTCTTCTAAGAAAAAAAAAAACAAAGACTTATACAAAGCAAAACAAGAGTAAACACCTAACCAACAGCTAGGAAAAAATCAACATTCAAAAACAACATTAAATCAAATACAATCAAACCAGAGGATCAAGACACCAATGAGAATGAGAAAAACAAGTTGAGGGTACCCTAGAAGCGACCCAAGACCAAATATTTAATTGATTAAAAGCAAACATTTCTGAAACATCCACCACTTCCCTTTTAAAAATTACCTTGTTCCTGTGCCTCCAAATTTCACTTACTACAACAATCCAAATTGTTCCCAAATAGCATTAAGTGTGTGTTTGTTTCCATGGGAAAGGAGGGAGGGAGTGTTTTTTTGTGTTTGTTTCAAGGGTTTTGAGGGCGGGGGAGTAGATGGGAGAGAGAGTGAGTGGTTTTTTTTCATTCTTCACAAAATGAAGAGATTTTTGTGAAATTTATGTAGGATGTTTGTATTTTACCAAAATACCTTTGTGCATGCATTTTATTACAATATCAAAATTAAATATTACATAAATTTATTTATAATTTTAAAAATATTTAATTATAATATTAATAACAACATACAATTATAAATAATGAAAATAAAAAAAAAATTATAATATTAACAAAATATATATAGTTATATAAAATAATAAATGAATATAATAATAAATATTATTTTCATAAATTTTAATATATTTAATAATTTTATTTCAATTTAACACAAA
>Ga0123342_1010800_pt1 | contig 10288 bp, 8 predicted proteins | sample Turbeawhitnodule_FD_89960 | JGI IMG/M metagenome (GOLD analysis project Ga0123342, IMG submission 89960) | Root nodule microbial communities of legume samples collected from Mexico - Turtle bean Mexico white nodule | ecosystem: Host-associated > Plants > Roots > Nodule | place: Mexico: Nepantla...
GAACTTCTCGATTTCTTCTTCTCTATCTCCTTCTTCCTCTTGTGCTTGAGAAATATGAAAGAAAACGCACCAAAATTGAATTTGTTGAAAGAATACCAAAATTGAATTTGCGCGCACTTGGGATTCTGAAGAAAGAACAAATAGCATCAGACAATAGTTTTTAAGATATTTTTATATTCTTCCTCTCTCATAGTTTTCTTATATATAATTTTTTTTTTGCCTAAAAAAAGTAACCGTGCAAAAACCCACATTTCACCCCTCTCTCCACTCTTCTCTAATAAAACGTATCAATCTTTTCACTCTCCTGGCCATTAAGTAAGAACAAATAAAATAAAATTTTAAAATTAAAAAACGCTTATTTAATAAAGAAGAATATTAGTTTAAAACAAAAAAGTAACCCATTTCTCCACTCTCCTGCGAGTTAAGTGAGAACAAAAATAAATTAAAGTACCAAACTCTCCACTTTCCTGTTAGTTAAGTAGTGAAAACAAATAAAAAAATTAAAAAACTGTTTTATTAACTTCTAAAATTATAAAATGTCCAAATAACCAAAATATTAAGTAAGGATAAAATAGGAAAACAATTTAGAGCAGTTAAAGTGGAAAATCCAAAATGTCTAAATAACCAAAATAAATTGATAAAACAAAATATTAAGGAAGGATAAAGTAGAAAAACAATTTAGAGCAGTTAAGGTGGGGAATCCCCTTTATATATAGGTATAGATATACGTTGAATAAAAGTTTGGTTTAAATATTTCTTTTAATTATATAAAGGGATTAATGGAAGATCCAATAACTCATAGATAAACCTTTTAATTAAAAAAAATTATCATACTTTTTTATAACTTACACTATAAAAAAAATGGTTTTAACATAAGTTTATTTTATATTATTTAGAGTTAAAATCTTTATTAAGTTATTTATCCAGAATTGTAGTTTTTTTCGCTAAATCATTCATGGGGAACGTGTTCCCCAAGATTTGTTAAACCTCAAGAAAATCCTCTTTTCAGAACCCCTGTTAAATATCATGGGTTTAAGAATCTGTGTAAAAAACTATGGCTTTCAAAATCTCTGTAAAATACAATGGATTTAAAAACATCCGATAAATTTCATAGGTTTAAAAACCTCAATAAAATACTATGAGTTTCAAAATTTTTGTAAAATTACTTGTCGTTTTAAATAACCTTCAAACTCATTTTTCACTATCTCTAATGATCCTCCTGACTTCTCCCTTCCACCGCATACACACTGTTTCTAAAGAATTATTTTCTTGTAACTTTCGTTGTACAAACTAAAATCCCCTATTAATGTTAATTTTTAAAATTTTTAAATATAATTAAGAATATGAAATATGTAAAACATATTTTTGTATATAGTTATAGGTTATTTAAGGCTAATTAATAATGTGATGTGAATAGATATGAGGTATAACAGATTAAATTATTCATTTTATATCTCTAATCTAAATTAAAAACGTATTTACAAGTTTTACATAACAATACATATGGGCAATTTAAAAGTTTACTTATCAATATTTCAATATTATTAAAATTAATAAATTTAAATAGAAGACTTGGTTTTAAATAATTTCCACATACATTTAATACAATAATAGTTATACGTTGCTATCTGCTTACATATTAAAAATATATATGTTTCTAAAACATGTCTCTATAAAAATTTATTAATGTTCTCTCTCTCTATATATATACAAATTTAAATAATGCAGGCAGGCCTAATCTTTAATTTATTAATTGTGATCTTTATTTTGTTTCAGATTATGAGAAAAGTGAGAGAACTATTTTTTTTTTTCATATTCATATTTTACACTTTGTGACGACTTTTTATTGACATATTTTAAAAAAACAGAACATTTGAAAAAAAAGAATAAATAATTTATTTCTAGAGATTAGAAATATGTTTAACAAAAATCATTAAATAAAAATAAATTTTAAAAATAAACAATAATTAGTTATTATATTAACAAAATTATATACCCTTTTAGAAAATTATTTTTTTTTTATCTAAATTAGTTTCTATTAGTGATAAATAATTTTTAAATTGGTATCTAATTAGATAACAAAGTTTTAGATAACAACTTTAGTATTTAAATAATTGATAGATAAAACTTAGATAATTAATTAGATATCAATTGATCTAATTTAGATATAAAAAAAATAGTTTCTAAAAATAGTATATAATTTTGTCAATACAAAAACTAATTACTTTTTGTCTATAGAATTAATTTCTATTTAATAATATTTTTTTTTTAGATTTTGGATGGTATCCAATTATTTCTTCACCCATAAATCATGATATTAATCACTAGTTAAGCTAAATTTCCAGTACATGAGACATTTTTTTTTTGAATTTAGAAATTGAATCAAGAAATATTTTCATAATATAAAGTATTGCTAAAAAAACATTCAAATCCATTTTTCTCCTAAGAAATTGTGTTTTTTTATAATAAAAAAGTGAGATAAATTAAAGTTATTAAATTAATGCTTAAGTTTTTTTTTTTATTTAAGAATATGTGTAAGTGTTATATGTACTTTAGGAGGTTTATTGTAGATATATTTGGATGTTTAACTTTAGGAGTGAGGTTGAAAATAAAAAAAACAAAGTGTTTTAGACTTGTTTCGGCTTTCGTTTTGGGTTTAATATGAAAATAAATACAATTGAGAGTTAACTTGCTAAACACGGGGTGTAAATAGAATTTAGAAAACTTCATATATCTCAGAGAAAATACTTATTAGTCTTCCATTTTAATAGAATTTTTTGAATTTTTAAGTTAAGTAAATGTTTTTTTTTAGAATTTGATGTTTTTTAATAAAGTTGCATTTGATCTTTTTAAATATTTAAATATGATTAAATAAATGAAAATTTGTATAAATTGTTATTTTTTAACTGGTTTCACATAATCATTTATGTTTCATGAATTATTTTTTAATTTTAAGGTAATATAATAATGTAAGAGGAGATAATATATTATATAAAAACTATGTTGATTATTATAGACTTATTTTATTTAAAGAACTTTGATATTTATAGTTTAATTTGTTGTAATAGAATTATGGTTATATTTTACCCATTTTTCTTCATACTGAACATTTTTATAACTTAACTTGTGGTTTAAAAAATAATCGAATCTTATAACTCGTAATAGTTTATCTTATCGCATGAACAAATAATGTTGATTATTTTTGTTGAATGTTGAAGAGAACAATAACGTAACAGATGCAGAATCTCTAGAGTTTAAATTCTACATTTTTGTGTCCATCAAAAGTTCTAAAGTGTTTATGTGATGAGTTGGATGAGGTAGATGTGATGTTTACAGATTTTGACATAAAAGAGTGTAATTGAGGGGTAGGATTGACAGGTTCTAGATTTTAGCATATGAGAGGGATATATACTTGATGTTATAAGTATTTATAAAAAGGATGTTTGATGAAAAAAATTGTTGTTATTAATTTTGAGATTCATCTTAAAATTATATCTATAGCAAAAATTTATATAACTAATTTGTAAAGAAAATTAATTATCTAAGAAAGTAAATTATCTGTGGAGTGTGAATGCAGAGAATATCTATATTTTTTTTATTGAAAAATGAATTTGGCACGTTGGTTAAGAAGGTATGAGATAAGCTTATTATTTTATTATTTATTTTAAAATAGATAATCTGAGTCTAACTATAACTAAGTCTAACGCATTCTTCTCACCAAACACGCCTCCACTTAATATCCCTGGTTTTTAATTTTTTGAAGGGCGTTTTCATTATTAATCCATTTAACAACTATTTAATTAGCGACCTAATTTATATTTATGGTCTGAACATTGTGAGTTATTTTTTAGTATTTGTCTCTAAATATATGGCGAGGTTCGTTGAACTTGATGTGCCGGTTGCCTTCTTCTCCACCACAACACTGCCGTCAAAGCCAGGCTGTCTGTTTTTCATTCTCACGTTAGATAAAAGAAAATTATCAGAAATCTAATTAACCATAATGCATAATTTTCTCCTCCCAAATCTCCACGACATAACTTCCTTCACTTCCATTAATTAATAATAATCAATAACTAATATCCTTTTCCAAGGAGCACATTAACACCAATTTGTCTCCTTTCGCGGTGCCTTCCTCTTTTTCTTTCTTTAATATCCTTTCACAGTTCCGACTCTGTTAATCATTCTCCGTTAAGATTCTTTCATCTTTTCTCTTTCCTCTTTTCTCTACCCACTTTCGTTCTTATCTTCTTCTTCTTATTTTTTTCTTCTTCTTCTTCTTCTTTTTCTTCCCCAACCCACGATCATTCCCTATAAATCAGGTACTAACTCTCTCTCCTTCTTCTCCCATATCAATACCCCTTTATTTTTCAATCTTCTTTTCAACAATTTAAATTAAAAGAATTATTTTCTTGTAACCTTCGTTGTACAAACTAAAATCCCCTATTTTCGGCACTCCCCTGTTCAATTTCCAATCTGTGATTTCTCTATTTATACGTAATAATTCCCAACGCCTGATTCATCACTTTTTCAATTATTCCTCCAATTTTCGCCGAATCATCATCAATCCCACCATTCAAATATTCTGCATCGTTGTAGATTTTTTTTCTCACAGATCCAGACATGGCGGAAGAACACCGGTGCCAAGCTCCCGAGGGTCACAGACTCTGCGCCAACAACTGCGGCTTCTTCGGTAGCCCCGCCACCATGAATCTCTGTTCCAAATGCTACAGAGACATCCGGCTCAAGGAAGAAGAACAAGCCAAAACCAAATCCACCATCGAAACCGCCCTGTCTTCATCCTCCGCCGCAGCAACAGCAACCGTCGCCTCCACCGCTGTGGTTTCCTTGCCTGCGCCGGTTGAATCCCTCCCTCAACCGGCGGTGGTGACCGCGCCGGACGCGTGCGCACCGCTTCAGGCGAACCGGTGCGGCGCGTGTCGGAAGCGCGTGGGGTTGACCGGGTTCAAGTGCAGGTGTGGAACGACGTTCTGTGGGAGCCACAGGTACCCCGAGAAACACGCGTGTGGGTTCGATTTCAAGGCGGTGGGGAGAGAGGAGATAGCTCGGGCGAATCCGGTGATCAAAGGCGAGAAGCTACGGAGGATTTAATCTGCGGCGTTGATTGGACGATTTGATTTGATTTGATTTGAGTGAGTTGATGCGGAGCGTCCGTGGTGGACCGGTGATAGTAGGAATGGATGGAGCGTGTGTAAAAAAATCTATCTATTATTATGACGACACTGGAAGGGTTGAATAAGTCATGTTTTGGTGGCTTTGCTTTGTGTTCATTAAAAATGGTAATGCTTAGGTCCACCCACGTTCGGAATTTGAGGGACCCTTTTCAAATTCAAATGTAAAAAGCTAGTAGCACTCTAGTTTCATATTTTTCTGTGCCAAATTATCCTCTGCATTGTATTCCATTTTCTGCTATTGCACTCTCCACCCACTCCAATATAATTTTTAAAACTCACCATCATAAATAATTTTCTAAATTTTTCATTTATAAAATACGCTAGTTTAGGGAAACATGTTAAACACAATCAATTCTTACACTGCGTGAGTTATTCTATTAATATGTTAGCAAAATAGAAAACAGTATCCTCGGTTGTTATTCGGGACCATTGCTCTAATTCAGTTCTACCCAAACAAACACTTTTTCTTATTCAAATAATAAATATTGGTACAGATGGGGTTCATGTGGCGTATATTTGAATCGTGCATTAAGTTTAAACACGATATTATAACTGCATTGAGCTTCTCACATCATATATCAAAGAGACTTAGTCACATGTTATATTAGAAAAAGTAATATAAAACCATCAAGAATTTATACTACGCGTTTCCAAACTATCATTTTCCTTAGAAAAATTACCTCTTCAACTACGATTTTATAGCTCTTCGTTGGGAGCATCTTGTTGATTCCAACATGCTTTGGAACTGCTTAAAGTCTCTATCCAAACTTCATCAGCTACAACTGCATCAGTGTCGTTGTTTCGGTGCCACGACCAATGTGCATGTGTTTCATTTAGTATTCTCAACCTTCCATGTCCGAAGCTTGGTTCTCGATACAACGAGAGCGGACTTGGAGGGTTCTTAAACCTAGTATCAACAATAAACATACATTAAAACGTAAGTATTGAAAATTGAAAATTATTAATAAAACGTAAGTATTAAAGTATCTCACATTAACGCAAGTCCCTCTCGATTTCCTCCATCTCCAATGGTCACGTACGTGGGTCCACATGAGTCAATCTTATTATCGTAAATTCGAGTCTGCAATGGATTTAACTAGTTAGTAAAAACAAAACAAAATAAATACTGAGTTTTATTACAAGTTAAAAAAAATGGAAGTGTGACGTACGAAGCGTTCATATGCATGAACATGACCAGCAAAAACCAAGTCAACACGGGCCTTATAAAGCAACTCTTCCATGGATTGTCTCATGGATTCTCCCTCACCTTGGTGTGCCTCATTTGTGTTATACCAAGGTGCATGCAACACCACAATGACCCAAGGTGTCTTGACCCTGTCAATGTTGGCGAGATCAGATTGAAGCCATGTGTATTGTTGTGATTGGGAGTGAAAGTCGGTGTAGGAAGCTAGCATGATGACATGGGTAGCGACAAGCTGAAAGGAGTAATAGAGGTTTGAGGTGGAAGCACTTTGTTGGAAGGGCATAGGCCAACGAGCATTGTAGGGTTGGAAGGGTTGTGGGTAAATAATGGGGAAAATCTCAATCTCGTGGTTGCCTTCAGTAACCATCCATGGCCTTTTACTAGCATAGGGTTCCACTAAACGACCGAAGGAGTCCCACAGAGGTTGTTGGGAGTCTGCATAGGATAGATCTCCTGGTAACAATGCCACGTCGTACTCCCTACTTTCAACATGTTTCAAGGTTGATGCTGTCCATTCAGTTTGTCCCAAGTCCCCTACATACATACAATCATACACATATTTATGGAAAACATTATTCATAGACACATCTCTTGGTTGCACATGGTACAAATGGTAAAACAACAAATATAAGTGATTCATGATTCATGTTGTTTTTATGATAAAAACAACAGAGAAGTGTAAGAAAAAAGGAGCTAGGGCAACTGCACTACTAGTTCTTAAATAATTAATGCTCTACTTTTTGTTAACAATGGATTCTATTAAGACACATCTCATTAGAAACTAGTCCTACATTTGAAGCTAAAAACCATCACTTGCTTATCTAATCTCTAATGCTTAAAAAACATTATATGATAAAAAGCTCTGTTTAGGAGGTGGTGGGTTGTTTAGCTTTTTTTTAGCATTTTATGTTATGAACATTTTAATAATTTGTAGTGGCATAATCAATGAGATGTACTTTGGCATAATCAATGAGATGTAACTTTCTGTGGCACCCTCTAATATTTCAACAGTACATTTAAAGGCAAGATTTTTTTTGTGTGTGTTTGGTTAACAGCAAGATAATTCGATTCATTCTGAAATGTAAAATTACATTCTAAAATATTCATTTAGGAACGAAATTACTAATCTAAGAAAATTAATTGAAAAGCAAACAAGTATGAACCATGAAAAGTATTATCTTTTTTTGTGTTATTAAATGCTTTTGAAATACTAAATGAAAAGCAAGTATGGAATAGAGTCTGGGTGGAGCACTGCATGCAGCTTTTGAAAGAATACATACTGCAATTAGCATGCTTGATGGCAGGAATAGAATTACTGAGTATAAGAATCCTATTCTTTACAAGGATGATGAAAAGTTGAAGGCCTTGAATGCGATGAAAAAAGCGAAATATGTTACTGATACAAGACCAAAATCTTTGAGAATCTAACAAGAACCACCACAAATAGGGTGCCGCGGGTGATTGAAGAGAGCAGAGAGAGAAAGGTGAAAAGTGTTTAGGGCTTTTTATTTTAAATTTTTTACTGAAGGAAAAAACAGTATTTTCCAATTTGTTACGGGATACCTAAAGAACACATGGGGGGTGCAGGAAGAAGTAGCCATGTGTCTTCCGGCCGATTTCATACTAAGGCCCAAATTTTATTTTCTATTCTTGTATATTAAAATTGAAGTCAGAGCCCAATAGAAAAAAAAAGGAAAAGAAGAAAGTGAGTTCTTCTCCGCCACATCAGAATTAAAAAAATAGAAAAATAAAATATTTATAATAAAGAAGAATGTCCCTTTTACGACACCTTAATTAATATTTTATAATAGAAATATAAAAAAAAAATCAAGGTCTTGTTTTTTAAAGTTTCGTAAAATGTTTAGACATATCCTAAAAAAATGAGTGGCAACTGCCAAACAAAGTGGTGTACACTTAAGCCACTCTTGTATCCTTAAAAGATACCTTATCCCTATATTCCTGTCCCACACCATCTTTGCTTTGCCTTCAAGAACACAACAACTCACTCACATTAACGTGAAGATTAACCCAACTATAGAACTAGTTTATGCCAAAGAAGAACCCACACAGAAAAGTAAACAAAATGGTGAAGCAAAAGACTTAATACTCGCTCACAGTAAATGATTTATTATTACTTTATTCATTTTTTGTGATAAAAAAATTTAATTCCAAACGAGAATGACTTACCAACGACGACAAATTCAATAGGGAAGTTGGGTGGAGGTGTCTTGAGAGAAAACTCTTGGCCTGAGCCTCCACACCTGTAGAAGTAAGTGGTGCCTGGTTTCAAAGGACCAATAACAACGTTGTGAATCTTGCCGGAATTGTACAAAAAATATCGGTACGAGGTGTGCTCCCCCGTTGATTTTGCGCTATACTTCCCTGCTTCTGTTCCGTACTCCACCACGGATTCTGCATGCTTCTCCTCCGTTATCCACGAAACCCTCATCTTCTCTTTCCCCACCAATGAAATGTGCACCTACATGACCAAATTGCAAACCTAAACATTAGCATAATTGAGCCATGCATGCATGTCTATGGGAAGTTAATAATCATAACTTGCTATGAACCTGTTGAGGATCAGAATGGGAGCCATGGTGGGGTGTGATGATGAGTTGACCAGCTGGCTGACGAACGAAATTGTTGTCTTCAGAAAGTAGGGACTGTGCGAAGAAAAGGAGGCATAGGGTTTGTATGAGTATTGGGAACTCCATGAGAGAGCTTCTGCATTTCCTCATCATGTTCTTCTGGTTTTGGGTTGCTCTTGTTGATTCATGAAGTTTGTTGATGGAAATGAAGGGAACCCTTTTGAGTTGGGAGGGCCAATCATATAATGGGGTTGCGGAATTTACACTGCATGAGATGGAAAGTACATTTTTGTTCACAACACCTTGCTTTGGAGTTCTGTTTCTGTCTATTGGAGATGCGTGCATGCCTCCATTGAGTAATAAAAAAGAATTGTGTTACCACATAATTGTATGCACATAACCTTCTTCATTTATTTTAATTTTTTTTTAAAATGAGAGTTTAAAGTATTTACAAAACTTTGAGTATGGTGAGAGATTTTGAATATGTAGAATCAATTGTAGTAAATATCAACCGGTTATTTGAGTTTATGAATTCACTTGACTTAATTAATCACCTCCATAAAACTTATAAATCATATTTTCTGTTGCTTACTTTGATTGAGAGATAGTTAAAAACATATATTATTAGAATGAGTCAAAAAGGAATACTGGTTATAATAAATGGACATAAAAGTGTAGTTATCATTAAAATTTGGAAGCTAAGTGGTGTGTTTTTTTGCGTAGGCCTAGCTTACTTGCTCCCCACACAAAATTATATTTTATATTATTTATTTAAAGAAGCGTGTGTTTAGCATGACCACATAATTTTAAAATAGGCTTGGGCTTAACTTATATGTTGCCCACCTAAAATTATATTTTATATTGTTTATTCAAAGAAGCGTGGACTTAGTCAACGAATTTACCACACAATTTTTAAACCAGCGTTAACCTTCATAATTTTATTACATATTTAAATTTAATTTAATATATATGTATATATATATATATTAATTATGTTTGTGTGGACCTAACCTACAAAATTTAAAATTTTTATTATTATTTATCTATACCTATATATAAAGGGAATTCCCCTCTTAACTGCTCTTCGTTTTTTTTCCTGTTTTATCCTTATATTAATATTTAATTTATTATTGTATTATGATCATTGTGTCATTTCTTATTCCCCTCTTAACTGCTCTTAATTTTTTTCCCATTTTATCCTTATATTAATATTTAATTTTATTATTGTATTATGGTCATTGTGTCATTTCTTATTTTTTCTACAATATTTGGTATACGTAGTGGGGCGGTTTTGAATTGAAAGA
>Ga0123342_1010801_pt1 | contig 10288 bp, 17 predicted proteins | sample Turbeawhitnodule_FD_89960 | JGI IMG/M metagenome (GOLD analysis project Ga0123342, IMG submission 89960) | Root nodule microbial communities of legume samples collected from Mexico - Turtle bean Mexico white nodule | ecosystem: Host-associated > Plants > Roots > Nodule | place: Mexico: Nepantla...
AATTCCAAGGGCATAAGGGTAAGATAGTGAATTGGGCTCCTCAACAAAAGGTTTTAAGTCACCCTGCCATAGCATGTTTTCTCACTCATTGTGGTTGGAATTCTACCATGGAAGGTTTGTCCAATGGGGTACCTTTGTTGTGTTGGCCATACTTGGGAGACCAACCTTACAACAAAACACATATTTGTGATGAGTTAAAGGTTGGGTTGGGAATTGACAAAGATCAAAATGGAGTTGTGTCACGGGGGGAGTTGAAAACTAAGGTAGAACAATTATTTAATGATGAGAGCATAAAATGTAGGTGTGTGGTGTTGAAGGAGAAAGTGATGAAGAACATAGCAAAAGGAGGTACATCTTATGAGAATTTTAAGAGCTTTGTGAAGGCGATAAAGGAATAAGAGGTTTGTGAAGAAGGAGATAAAAGAATAAGAGTTCACATCACAGTCTGTGCTTATGTTAATTCTAGGTTTGGATTAGTTGTTGTTTTGTATACCATGATAGATTATGTTTATGATCCTCAATGATTAATGGAGTCATTTCAATTTTTTACAGTTTTACTTACATCTTATGCTCAAGTTTAGGTTTCTTTTACTACTAAATTATTTTGCTTAAGAAAAAAAAATGTAGCAAGTTTGTTAACAAAAGGAAATATAAACAATAAAAAAAATCCATTATCACTATATGTTTGATGAAAGAAAAGATGGAATCCAAGTTAATAGAATCTCTTTTCAAGCGGTAAAAATCCATTATAATTTTTAAATGGTTTTCTATTGGGTATATCTAGAAAAACCTATTATTCAACCCATTTAAAAATATAAGGTTGGTTAAGTTTGTTTTTAAATTTTGCATGTTAAACCAATTAATCCAAATCATTTTTGAGATGGTTGGATTAAGATTGGATCAAAAATTTGAATTTTTTTTCGTTAAAAATTATAACTTTTAAATATTAACCTAATTAAAAAATAATAATACAACCTAATTAAAAAAAACGCAAGCTTAACAAACTTTAATTTAATTCAATAGGTTGAGTTGAAGTTTTATTTATGATTGTGTTGAGTTGGTTTTATGTTTAAACTGACCCAATTCAAACTAACACACAGTTATAAAGATTTAATGATAACTGATGAAAAATTTAATTTGATATTCATTTTATACTTATGTGTTGACTTATTAGTTTTTTTTTTCAGATCCTATAAACATAGGAAACAAAAATAATGATTTTTTTTCTCTTATTTACAGGCGCCAATCTAAAAGATTGTTCATGCTTTTGAAAGATTTTAAATGTTAAGTTAACAACTCTGAAATAAAAATTCGAGTTTCAACCCTTAGTTAAAGTTATTTATTTTATCTCTACTTATTAGTTATTTTAATGAACATAATATAAACTTTTAGAGGTAAAATTAATATAAATAGTCTTTCATAATAGTTCAATTTACTTTCTTATCCTTCCAGTACCCAATTAGTTTACATCCCATTGAATTGATCAATTTGAATAAAGTGTATAAATACTTAAGTTTCGAATTATTTGAACCGACACTTTTATATTAATAAACTGATAAAAGAAATAACACAAACTCAAAAATCATAAAAAAAATACGCATTTTTAATGTGAAAAATTATATAATATTAGTAAAAATTATGAATCACACTTTAAAGTAAAAAAATGTATGTACTGGCACACGATCGAACCACTAAGTGAGTCGGTCATGAACTCGATCACTCGGTCATGATAAGAAGGTCATGTGAAGAACCTGATCGACCGACCTTGATGACGAACTATGGGTTGACCAAGTCAGCAGGATTAATCCATAATTAAGAGTTGTTTACTAAATCCTAAACATTAGCCAACATCTTAATCCGGCCCATCAATAAAGGTTCATTAAGATAATATAAATAACACATATTCCAAAAATCAGGTACGTCTTATCTGCAGTACTCTGACAACTTAGTGCTGATACTCTGACTAACTTGATCGTCGGAATACCTTCTGCAAGTAATATCCCAACCTATGAGACCAGACGACCGAAAAGAGAAAGACGAAGCAAGAAGCTGAATATGAGCACGAACGACCAAAGGAAAGAACAGAGGAATCGTTTTGTAAGCAAACACATGTTCGAGAACCATATATATTTACTGTAATCTAGATACAATAAAGTTTTCAATATGTACACAAATAATACATATACAAATAAAGAAAGCAAACTGAGAAAAGATTGAAAAATTCTAAAAGGACACTGTGAAAACTTGTGATGGGCCACGTGGTTCTGACAATGGAGGTGCAAGAGACAAAAGACTTAGGTGCATTTAGTTCATGGGGTACGTGGTCCATATTAATTAAGTCTGAAAAGTACAAGGAACCAGAAATTCAAGATCAAATGAATGATGATTCTCTAAGCATATGAAATAGTTCAAAAAATAGTTGGTTTTTTTTTTTATCAGCAATAAATTAATAAAATAAAAATGAGACACTTAAAGAGTGTCCCAATCCTTATACATAATACCTTCATAGTTTAAACAAACAACAATACAAAACAGGGTTAAGGGAGCACTTAACACTAAAAAACTTAAACTATAAAGACTTCCCAAATCAGAGGAATTTGATTAGCACATACACCAGCAGAAAAACAGACTGGAATATGAGAAAAGAGACTCCCTCCCTCCCATCCCTTTCAAAAAAAGTTGTTGCTCATGTAACTAGCTACTCTACAAATGATAAGAAGAATCCACACAAAAAAAATAGTTGAAAAAGAAAACTAAAAAAAAATATGGGATCCAACTGAATTCTTAACAAAATTTAATTTTTATTTATAAAAAAATTATTATTGAATAAAAATTATAATTTGAAGGTTTTTTTAGTAAATTCTCACTCTTGTCCAGTTCAACAATAATTTTTAGTTTAAAAAACTATTATTATAGGTTCCTATATACAGTAATTGTAACTAACATTAGAGTTTCCACTAGTGAGCTTTAAACATTATTTAAATGAAATTTTCACATGATGTAAGTTGAAGATGAAGTTAACGGTATAATGTATTCATACACTCTTATGCCACTAAAAACTTTTATAATAAATAAATAAATGTATTGATGAAGGTAAGGATCTAAAAACTAATTTTAGAGTAGAAGTGATATATTTTAAATGAAACTTGAATATTTTATTATTAAAGTGAAAATAGTATATGAAAAGAAATTCAGTTACTCATATTTCATTTTAAAAGAATTACCATCTCTCTGAAACTTCTATTTTCCTTTTCTCTACCTTATCTCTAAAATTTCAACATCCTCATTCATCATATTAACGATCAGAGTCCATTATTGGACTCCTAGCAGCAAAGGCCACAAGACGGTACGATTAGAATCTTAGACAGAGTAAGTTCTTCTTCTTTTTTTGCTCATTTTTCCTTTGAGTCAGTTCTTAACTAGTTAGGTTTGTCTTAGTATAGGTTGTTTCATGTGATGTTTCTAACTTCAAGATTAACCACTCTTAATTCAAATTCCTAGTGTTATATTTAGACCTTTGATTAAGACTCTGTGATGCAGGTTAAGTTATCATTTATTGTAGTAGGAGTTGGAGCTCTTTGTGAGCACACCTACTAAAGTCAGGTAAGGGAAGCTAGTTTTAAATTTTCAATAGAACCTAGGTTAGAAGATCTGGATGTGCGGGTGACGTGGACACTAGTTCAATTTTCTTGAAGGATTGTTTGTTTCTGAGTGCTAATTTCAATACATTTGTCTTCTGAAAGTAGAGTCAAGTGTCTATGTGTTGTGGGTTAGGAGAAGTTTGACATGAGAAAGATGAATTATGAATTTTATACACACTTGATTTCTTTGTGAAATATATGAGAATTGATGCATTTATGCTTGTTAATTTAAGTTAAATTTATATTTGAAATTTTAAAAATAGCTAGTTTACCATGTTGTTTATTTTATAATTTGTTTTTCTTATCTAGGATGATCATGTATTTATACGGAAGCAGATGATGCTACAAATGAGAGAGCTTCACAATGAGCAAAGGAAATGTTTAGTTTTCTTAAGTATTTTAGTTTGATATGTGTAAATATTAAAATTCCTATGAAGAGGGCAATATTTTGAAATATTGTGTGTGTGTGACATATAGAACATGGGTAGAGAAGATAGAACCAATTTTATCAGACAAAGTCTTCCTATAACTTACTTCTTTTGTGACATCCCCCTACTAGCATGCCCAAATACTTAAACGTAGTCTTCATCACAGCGCAGTTCAAAATAGATACACAAAGTTGCCCCATATGTAAATCACCTCCCACCCCACATATTCTGCTCTTCTCAAAATTAATCTTTAAACCAGAAGCTAATTCAAATAAATTAAGGATGGCTTTGATAACGAACACACTTTGCACTTTAGCTTTGCAGAAAAAAGGGTATCATTCGCATACCGAAGCATGTTTACCTTAACAAACTTGTCTCCAATCTCCAGGTTTTCTAGAATCTCTTTCTCGACCGCCTTCCTAACTACTCCAGCCAATCTTTTTCTCAATTCTGCTTGTCTTAATTCTTTCCTCGGTCTGAATTCTCATTTACTAACACGGACACGGAGGATGATTCGAGACATGCCCTTACCCATTCAATCAATTTTCCGCAGAAACCTAACTTGTCCATCATGTAATAGATAAAGTCCCAAATGATCGAGTCATATGCCTTTTCATAGTCAACTTTGAAAAAAAAAAGCAACTGGTCTTTCTCCTCTTCACTTCTTCCAAAACTTCATTTGCCACTAAAACACTATCCATTAACCCCCTACCCTCCAAGAAAACAAATTGCCTACTGTCAATAACTTTGTGCAAAACATTTTTCAGCCTCAAAGACAAAATTTTAGTCACAATTTTGTATAGATAGCCAATCAAAGAAATTGGTCTAAAATCGTTCAAATTTTTGCGGGTTATTTAGGAGGAGATAAACGAAGCATTCGTCCCCCTTGGCCATCTTCCTCCTTCCTTAAAATCACGAATTGCCCTAATGATATCGACCTTAAAAACATCCCAACAAAACTTAATGCAGCCAAAGTTAAATCCATCCGGTCTCGGGCTTTTATCACTTTCACAACACCAAACAACATGTTTTATTTCCTCTTCGATTATTCTTCCTACCAACATATCATTGTCTTCTTCTGAAATCCTGTTGAACCTTGCATTATCAATCCTGACACATTTACAAGCATCACCACCAAACCTTTGTTGGAAGAAATCTCTAACCTTTTTCTTGACCTCACCTTGCTCGTCAACCCATTGGCCATTTTCTCTCGGCCCACTAATGTTGTTCCTTGCTCTCCTCTATTTGATTACCGAATGAAAATATCTTGTATTCAAGTCCCCCTGATTCAACCATCCATGGCGCATCTTATGTTGAAATAAAGCTTCCTGTCCGTGATTATTTCTTCTCTGCTTTGCTAAAAGCCATTTTCTTTCCTCTCTTCCTTCCTCATCCAACTCGCCCTCATCATCCTTTGCATCAGACTCCTAAACTTTCTTCTGTAAATCTTCCCCCAACTGATCAACATTATCGAACACCTCTCTATCCCTGGTTTTAAGATCAACTTTCAACATTCTCAACTTCTCTTTAAAGACAAAGATCTCACTTCCTTGCACGTCATAACTTCCCCATTTCACTCTAACGAAATCCATAAATTTGTCGTCATTTTTCCATATATCCAACGACCTAAATGGTTTCAGTCCCCAATCCATAGTATCTGTTTTTAATACCAGGACGCAATGATCAGACACCGATCTGTTTAGAACGAGATGTTTACTGTTAGGCTACTTATTCAACCATTCCCGCGACACCAAGATACGATCGATTCTACTCTTGATTAAATTGTTTGGTTTATACCACGTAAACTTTCTTCCCATCATCGAAATATCAACCAACTCAGTGTTTTCAATAAAATTATTGAATCTTCTCATCTCCCTACTGTGATCAATATCGTTTCCTGCATTCCTCCTTTCACATATTCTCCTGATAGAGTTAAAGTTCCCAACCACGCACCAAGCCTTTGATCCATGCACCGTTCTCCTCTCTCTGACCTCCTCTTATACTGATCTTTTTTCTTCCAAGGAACCGGAATTATACACGTCAACAATAGTGATCTGTATCGGCTCTCCAATCCTCCACTCCCTTTCTATTATACTATAATTCTTCTCATTGATAAAATTACTAAGAAGAAAGCAACTTCTCCTCCACATCGTGATCACCTCTCCTGCATTGTTTTTAATTCCATTTTCAACCCAATCCACTTCATTAGTACCCCACATTTTAAAAATCTCTTCTTGCCCCAACTCCTTACATTTTGCCTCCTGTAAACATACTTGTTCTTTCTTAATCAACTCGTAGATATTTCCTTTTAATATTTCCCCCTACTCCCCTTATATTCATATTAATTAGCTATTCTCCACCCTGCTTATTTCCTCCCTCCTACCTGCAGATTTGTCTCTAACCTCCATGACTTGTAGCTTACCAATAACAACATCACCCTCTCCGAGAAAGGAAAACCCCACCTCCTTACCAACATTCCAAATTCTATCAGCTTTCGAGTACTCGTTTTAATCCAAAACAACCTATTACAATTCCTAAGTGCACTATGAGTAGAGCAATTGATTGAGCTCTAAGAATCTAACCTTATTTCCCGTTGATTTTGCACCGAAAAGTTTGTCGGTGTGGCCCCCGTCAATATTCTCGCTTCCGCTCCTCTTTTTGAAAAATCTCCATCTCCCTTAGCTTCGATTAAAATTTCAGCGAACTTCACGTCCGCATCTCCCCTGCACCAACCACCATCACCTTCCTCCAAAGTCGCACATCCCCTTAAGTCGTTGTCTTCCTTCTCCTCCGTGGCTGCCTTTCCATTGCAGCTCGAAGACTTAAAATTTTCACCCTTATCCGCCCCCTTTGCTCGCTGCCTTCTCCAAATGAATGCAGGGGAGAAGCCGGGGACGCCTGATGACTTTTTACAGCAAGTACATCGCGTTGTTAGAAGTAATAAAGAATGAATATCAATGTCACAAGGAACAATTGAATTATCAAGTACAATATTCACTAAATATAAAACAAAACAATAAAAATTTGGTTTGAAAATTGTTATAATGGCAACAATTAACAAGAAAACAAATCAAAGAGTAATTGCTTCAATTGGACAAATAGGGATTAGGTTTCATCTTGCTCACTCTCATGTATTTTGATTAGCATGTTAACATTAAGTTCTTTTATTGAAATTGATGTCTGTAGAAAAATCATTTATATCAATCTCTCGCATATAAAATTCTTAAGAATGTTTCCTAAATATCGAACTCTCGCATACTTATAAAAACAACTCAGAGTCGCGCTCAGACGTTAATAGCAATTGACATTTCAAGTTATCTCTAACATTCAAATATGTTAAGTATTGTTGTTTAGGTCAGAACCCTGAAAATACATCCCAGTCTAATTCAAGATTCTCAAACATGTCACCACTATTTAGAAGAAAAACAACAATACCAATAATCAATCAAGGACAAAATATGATATCATATTTAAACATCACCTCAATACATAAGAGTTCGAACATATTACTCCCAATCCCAAAGGGTAGAATTACCCACGCATACTTCCAGCACCTTCCATTCTCCCAATTGGTTACAAATCACTCAAATGTGTTTTTCTCTCAATCTGGCATACTAGGGTTGAGCCTTTAGCCCCCTATTTAACCTAATTTACTAGGGTTATGTGACTTCTTGCGTCGCACTGATGGGTTTATTGATAAAACATAAAAATGGCCCAATTTCTCTGATGCATTCTCGCTTGAGCGAGAAAGGAGTCGATTTTTTGAGAACGTTGTTGGAGCTCTCTCGCTCAAGCGAGATATAGCTTGTTTGAGCAAGAACTCTGCTACTGGGTTGGACTCTTTTTTTTCTCTTTTTGTGCTTTCTGGACCTTCCAGCATTCTCTTTTTAGCTTATATCATTCTTCTTTAGTCCAAATCTCCATTTTTCCCTAGAAACCTACAATTAACACCAAATATGGGAATAAAATGTTCTTATTCAAATAAAGATCATAAAAAATGTAAAAAAGGCATAAATTCATAAATTAGGAATTTATTTTATATGTAATTTAGAAATTAATACACATAAGTGCCTATATTTTAATATAAAATATTATTGAAATTAGGCACTTATAAACGTCGTTGTCGTCGTTGTTGGGGAAAATCTGCCATAGCCCCGTTGTGCCAACTGATATGTTTCAACACCCTCTTTTGTCTCTATGACAATGACACCTTCTCCTCTGCAAGCGCCCAACCTCAATAGGAGCTTCACCTTACCCCTCACCTGCCTTCCTCCATTACTCACTCGCAACGCACCATTCCTCCCCTCGCCAACGTAAACGCTGTTCTAGCTGCCATTTCGTGGGTTATGTGCTTGCAATACCCCCTGATTGTTCAACTTCCACCTTCCTTGGGCCCAAACCCATGAAAACACTAAACATACTGCCTTCACTTCGCTGGGCCTTTCGAGACCCAATAACCATTTGACTCCCTTCCATGCATCTCCCTCCACTTATAATGAGGACCGCATACGCAGAGACTCGTGATGGAAGTCTCCTCCTCTATAACTAGCTTACACAATGTTTTGTTAAGTCTCACATTCTTCACCGTGCATGCTTCTCTGGCCACAGGAACCCTCACACGCACCCTTGCGTACTTGATAACGTTGCAACATCGACTTCTATCAATGACCCTACGAGGGCTGCTACTTGTTCAAAACAATGTTTACTCCAGAACTTTAAAGAAATTCCTCTGCATCTAACCCATACAATCTTGTCCTCCACTACAAAGATGTCATCCCATGGGACTACAAATGCAAAAACATTTGCAAACCACTCCTTTTTGTCTTCCAACGCTTTCTGTACCACCCCTACCAAATCCTCAGACAGCAGAACGTAGTCCCCCCTAGATACCTCACTCTAATACACTTGAAAACTTCCATAATGAAACACTCCTTCATGGACTGCACCTTCTCCACCTTCGCCACTCTTCCTACGAAGCAACTTCTCAGCCATTTTGCATTTTCTTCCTAAACTCTGACATGAACCAGTCCTTGTGCCTTAACCCCTTGTACTCTCCTTTTATTCTCCTTCACCACCACATGAGCGTACGTTTGATGTTGGTCCCTCTGCCTCCACTCCTTTTGTTGTTTCCTTGGTTTATGGTTTCCATTCCACTCCTTCCTAACCTCCTGAAGTCTCTTGTATTTTGGTTTATTTATTCTCAGCTTCCATGTCCCAATCCAGATAATATTAAGCCTTTTTTCTAGATTAGCAACGTCTACAACATCTTGAACTCTAACAAAACCAAACCTCTGCCCTTTTACGATTAATCTTTTTAAATCACAACGTCTTTTAATCCTCCACTTCGCTGAAAAATCTTCCACATGTCCCTCTAATCATGATCGTTAGGAAAATTGGAGTAGAAATAACTTACTTCCATTATCGTGAACGTACTGTAGAATTGGACTCTGTACTGCATGCAGAATAACAAAAATTCCCTGGAATTTGAATGGGATGTGGTCGTTACAACACCATTGCTTTTGAAAGGGCAAATTCTGGCATAGTTGGCCAAGGACGAGCATCTGGTTCCCTTATCACTCAATTGGATCCATCAATAGCTCGAAAGTTTTCTTATTCCCACTTTCACAATCCAATTCAACTAGCAAACTCAATTTTGTATAATCATATTATATTAAAGAAGAAAAAAAATTGATTTGGCTACACAGTAAACAATAACCATAATTGTTAACATTTCTATTAACATTATAGATAACTAAATCATACACAACTCACATTCAGATAAAAACAAAACTTAAATTTGTGATTCCAAATATTTACCAATTATCCTTGATCCAATGAGCCTATAACAATTGGTAGTCATATTTTCAGAGTATATAAACAAAGCCATACCCGTGAAGTGCAAACACAAGAACACAGCATGAGCATTCCAACTGTGCTAGTTTTCCCATTTCCATGTCAAGGGCATGTGAATCCCATGTTAACCCTATCACAAAAGCTCGTGGAGAATGGATGCAAAGTCATATTTGTGAACACAGACTTCAGCCACAAGAGAGTGGTGAGCTCAATGGTTGATCAAAACAATGAAGAATCACCACTGAAGTTGGTCTCAATCCCAGATGGCTTAGGACCTAATGATGACAGAAACAACTTGGGCAAGCTATGTGATTCTATGCTAATCACCGTGCCAGAAGCACTTAAAAAGCTCATAGAGGATAATAA
>Ga0123342_1010803_pt1 | contig 10286 bp, 6 predicted proteins | sample Turbeawhitnodule_FD_89960 | JGI IMG/M metagenome (GOLD analysis project Ga0123342, IMG submission 89960) | Root nodule microbial communities of legume samples collected from Mexico - Turtle bean Mexico white nodule | ecosystem: Host-associated > Plants > Roots > Nodule | place: Mexico: Nepantla...
AAATAAAAATATATAATATATATATATATATATATATATATATATATATATATATATATATATATATATATATATATATATATATATATGCAACTCTCTATGTATTTAATATATACATAATATATATGTAACTTTCTATGTATAAAACATGAAACGGAACCAATAAATATGATTTTTTTTTCAGTTAACAATTGTATCAATTTAGTTGTTTATAATTTTTTTATACCATGACAACAATTAAATTTATTTTTTCAGTTGATAATTAAATTCAAAATTAAGACTTCGAGTAAATTATTCAAAATTTCCGCTGTTCGATCAATTCTGGTAAATATTGTAATTTTTTTTTTAGCAGCATGCAAAATATTATAAATTTTTTTAATAGAGAAATACTTTATAATAAACATATTATAAGAATTAAAAAAATATTTTTAAAATATGAATAAATATAAATTTTGACACTGTATGGATAAGGAACTTGACATTATTGAGAAAATCACGTGTTTGAAATTGACATAGATGGTACCCACAGAGAGAGAGACCTATGAAGTAAATTAATAATAATTATTAGAAGTGAAAGAGAAAGAGGAAATTATGACATGAGGATGTCACTGTTCCACGTTTGGAAGAGTAGTGGAGTATTGATTTGGGTTTGAACTACTCTCGTTGCCAAACGTTTTGTTTTCGATTAGGAAAACAAATTTGGTAAATTTAGAAGAAAAGTGTAAGGAAGTAAGATTGTTTTTTATTAAGGCAAATAGAAGGTTAAGTGAACAGAACATTTATTAAAATTAGGTATGGTTGAAATTTTATTTTTTCTTATTTATAATTCTTTTAATAATTTATTATTTTATAAATTTATTATTGGTATTTATTATTATTGTTTATATTATTTTAATAATTATTATTATTTATATTGTATTATATGATTAGTTATATTTATTTTATTATAATATGAATATAAATATTAATTAATTAATAATATAAAATATATATATATATATATGTATTTCTAATATAATAATTATAAATATTAATATTGAAAACTATTCTTTCTCGTAAATCTTCCTTGCATTACGAAGAAAAAACACGTATATGGATGTGTTATTTTGTACTTTTTATTAGTATTTTATTTATTAATTTTTGTAAATTTTTTAGTTTTTCACGTTTCCACAAATCTATTTTAGAAATAAACATACTCTGAGAGTTTTGAATAGAAAATCTAATATTCGTTAATAAAAACAAAATTTACATATATATATATATGATTCTCTTATCATATTTGAATTAAAATAATAATAATATTATAAAGTACTAAATAAAAATACCATAAAATTAAATATAATAATTTTTTATGAGTAAACTTGTGTATATAATAATAAATACAAATGAATCGTATGGTAGATGAAATGTAAATACTAGACGTTCTGAATGAATTAAATGATTTTTTTTCTTTAATTCGATTTGAAATTTCTTAAAATGAATAATTTTTTTTTCATTTTGAAATTGGACAAATCGTATATGTGTGAAAAGTTTTAAAGAAGTTGTCATTCATGTTCACGATTTCTGAAAAGAAGATAATTTTTTTTTTAAAAAAAAAGTTATATCTAGCTAAATCATGTGCAAAGAACATTTCCAAAAATCATATTTTGTGCATTTCTATTAGTAGCACTTGAAATAGAAAAAAAAATGTTTAATTCACTTGCATATAAAGTACGACTTCTTAAAATATTGTGTAATTGAAATTGTACTTAATCATATTTGGTGTTGACGACTTTAGTTATATCAAATTACAGTGCTTACCATGTATGACTTCACCATGTATGACTTCTCAATGAATTTTTTTTGGAAAAAAATTGTTAATTTTTTTATAATGATAGAATAATTTTAAAAGATTTTTTTTTGTGTTATTTTGAATGAAAAGAATGTATAAAAATTAATAAATGTGATAAAACTCTAAATCTAATATGTTAAAAATAAACCGAAAACCTTAATCGAAAATCTTAACTAAAAACCTAAAAATAACATTGTCTAATCATTTTAAATATGTTTCGCTTGTTTTTAATATTCTCTAAATATAATAAGAAGGTTTTTTATTCTAGATATTAAAATATTTGAAAGAAGACTCTACACCATCCCAAAAAAATCAATTAAAGAAGGTTTCACAACAAACAAATCAATAATTTCAACCCAATCACATAGAAATACATAGTCCATATTATGTAGTGTCACCTCAGATTTTACACTAGAACTTTCTAGAAAGGAAATGAGGTATACTTCTCCTATGAGTTGTATTTTTCTGTTATTCTCTTTTTCCCTTTTTTTTACATAGACAATGAGTTGTATACATTTTGAGCATTGTTTTTAGAAATAATGTAACAAACTTTTCCATCATTCTTTTGCTTTGAGCTTTTCTGATTTTGCCTGTTTTCCTCTCATGGTATCATAGCTCCTTTTGGAGCTCTGCAAAATACCTTCTCCTTGTCTGAGGTTCACTTTCACACTGGTCCTGGAATTTCTCTTGACAACAAGATTATAGATTCTAGTTTTCATTCCTCCAACCCTTATTACATTCATCCCAATGAAGGACCCAATTATGCTACCATTACCTCTGTTCTCACTGACCTAAATTATCATTTGTGATCCCAAGCCATTCGTATGGCTTTAATCTCTAAAAACAAAATGGGCTTTCTGACTGGTGTTATTACTAAATGTATAGCCATTGGTCCTTTGTATGTGACATGTGAACGTACAATATCTTAATCATGTCTTGGCTTATTAATTCTTTGTCTCAATCTATTACCCAAAGTGTGATTTTCTTTAAGAGTTCTCTAGTCGTCTAGAATGACCTCAAAGATCATTTTCTCAAAGTGACCTTCGTATTCCAAGAAACCATATATGACTTAAAAGAAGGTGCTCGTTCTTTCTCAGAGTACTACACCTTCCTCGAATATTTATGGGAAGAGCTTGATAATTACTATCCTTTCCTTGAATGTAAATGTTTAGCCAAGATGTATCATCAACAAGACTTCATCATTCGCTTTCTCAAAGGATTGAAGGACCAGTTTTTCTGTCATTTGTTTCCAAATCCTCCTCATGGATCACTTGCCACCTGTTTCCCGTGGTTTCTCCAATATTTGCAATAGGAGCGTCAACATTCTCTTCCTCTTATCGATGCAAAACCCACACCTTCATCAATTCCAAGTTCATCCTTCTCGAGAAAGGACAAGGTGGTGTTGGTGTACCTCCAAAATCTGATCCAACAAAGAATAATCGTAACAGTTCCAATAAGAGATGTGTTTACTGTCACCACAACATCGATACGTGATATGTGAAACACGATTACCCACTAGGTCATCCCTGATACACAGTTCGTCCTCAATTCAATCCGCGATAAGGTGTCATCAATCTTGCCACACAAGATGATTCCAACACTAATGTTGAGGGTTCTGGTTTTAATGTATCTGAGCTTCACTTCACCTAAGCCCAATATCAAGCTCTTGTTAGACTCCTCCAACAACAACCTCCTTGTACTTATGGTTCTGGTTTTGACCGGCCCTCACGGACAAATGTCACCCAAGTAGCTCCCGTTGACCCAATGGAGCTTTCTAACTCACAATTTGGTATTAGTTCTTCATTTATTTTTTGCGCCCCATGTCTCACACACCCACATCATAGTTTGTTCAACAACCACACTATTCTTGTTACACACACAAAATAATTATTGGATCATTGATTTTTGTGCAACTGATCAAACTGCCTCCTCTTAAAAAAAAGATCTTTATTACTCTAAAATTAAACCTATCCAATCAATTTACCTAATGGTGCTCATGTGGTTTGCACATTTTACCGACTCTATTCAAATCAATCCAAACTTTATAATTCATGATCTCCTTGATATTCTCAACTTTAAATTTAATATTCTCTCTATTTCTAAACTCATTTCTTCTCTAAATTATTTTTCTTTATTTTTTCTAATGACATTTGTTATATGCAGGAAACGAGGTCACTAAAGACTATTGATTTGGGTAAATTAAAACAAGAGTTTTATCACTTGGACATCAATCACTGTGAGTTTGACACCTCTTAACATCCCTACACCATCCAAAGTCTCCATCAGTAATTTCACCACCCTTCCTATCACTAACACCAACCTTTGACATTTTAGTCTAAGACACCATTCAAGAAATCATCTCAATGTTTTGCACATGACTATTTCTTTTATGTCTAAGCATGTTGATGACAATTGTGACATTTGTCACTTAACTAAACAAAAATGTCTCTTTTTTATTGACAATTCTTTGGTGTCTTGGAAAACCAAGAAACAATCTATTATTTCTCGATCTTATGCAAAAGTCAGGGCCCTTGCCTCTGCCACATGTGAGCTTTAATGGATTTCTTTCCTTCTTGGTAATTTGAGAATTCCTATCACTAAGTGTCCTCTCCTCTATTGTGATAGCCAAAACGTTTTATACATTGTTGAGAATCTTATCTTTCATGAAAGAACAAAACATTTAGAGATTGATTGTCACATTGCTTGTGAAAAATTACTTCTTGGACTTATGCATCTTCTACCAATTTCTTCATCACATAAGTTAACAGATCCTTACTAAAGCTCTTCAACCACAGATGTTTCACTCCAATTTATCAAATTGAAACTTCTTGGAATCTTTCAACCTCCAACTTGTAAGACTCCACTTTCGAAGGCTCCACAGTAGTCTAAATAAATAAATAATTTCAGTCCAATCACATAAAAATACATAGTCCATATTACCTAGAATTTTATACTAGAACTTTCTATAAAAAAAAAAATAAGGTGTACCTCTTTCATGAGTTGCATTTTGCCTGTTATTCTCTTTTATCATTTTCTTTACACATACAATAAATTATATAAATTTTTTTTTTCAGAATTAATAGAACAAACTTCTCCATCATTTTTTTTGGAACTTTTGTTTTGCTTTGAGCTTTTCTGTTTTTACCTTCTTTTCTCATAATATTTATGTGTTAAGTTCTCATTCACTTAGTAATTGAATGTTGGTTTTCACAAAGAACTTGATCTACAATAATTGGAATGCTCATATATCTATCTTTCTTCTTTTTACTTTTTTAAGTATAAATAAAAATTATTATGTAAATCATTTTCATATTGTATGGATACACACATGTATTGTCATTTCTTAGAGAATTCGAAAGTGGTACCAATGATATATATGATTCAGAAAATCACGTGTTTGAAATTGACATTGATGGTCCTCACACAGCGACACGTATGCACTAAATTAATAATAATAATAGCTAGAAATCAATCTATTTATGTGTAGGGAGATAGAGGAAAATAAGATATGATGTTACACGTTTGGAACACTAGTAGACTAGTGATTTGTGTTAAAACACGTATTATTTCTATAGGGTTTTAGAATTTAAAGTTTAGGGTTTAGATTATATTAATACTAAAAGATAATTAAAAAATAATAAATTAATTTGTTAAATGAATATAATTATCGTATCTTTGACTTATTTTTTATTCTATTTCAACTCATATATTTTCATTTTCACTTTCTCATTCTCTTTCACACCATTTAACTAAAACATACTCTTACGAAATCAATCGAATACTCGCTAGGATAGACTCAAAATAGTTCTGATACCATATCACAGAGTGGACTTTAAACCTAACTCAATCCATAAAACCGGCTCATGAAATTGAGGTTTGCACCACTTATGTACAATGAAATACTCTAATCTCTTCTCCAACACATACAATATCTACAAATATTCAAAATTAATTTAAATTGATTCAAATTTAAAAACAAACATAACGTAATATTTAGGACGAATTCAAATTTTACATTAAATTATTCTCATTTAACTTTTTGTTAATATTTAAATAAAAATATAAATCGGTCTTGTAGGAAAGGGAGATCAATAAAAAGAAAAATAATGTTAACAATCTTTCTGAAATTTGTGGATATAAATCCCTATATCCAACTTGATAAAGCATTATGAGAATATTTTATTTAAGATGAATTTTATTAGAATATTAGTCAATTGACATTTGAATGCACAATGGACCAGCTCCAAAAAATTGTTTACGTCTTTTTCTTGATAAATAATATATTTAGTTCAACATGTTTTTATCATGTTATACCAATTTTTGAGCAACATCATAAACAATTTTATTGTCACAGTATATTTTAATAGGTTGTGTGATTTACATTTTAAAAAATATAGTTATTCTAGATTAAGTAGTATGAAAATATAATTATTTTAAATTAAATATTATATTATATAGTTATTTTGGATTATATAATTTAAAAATATAATTAATCTGAATTACATAGTTTAAAAATATAGTTATTCTGTTTTAGATAATTTAGATATATATTATTTTAGAATACGTAATTTGAAAATATAATTATTTTAAATTTCATAATTTGCTATTATGATTATTCTATATTAAGTAATATAGGAATATGGTTGTTAAGTTATATAATATAATTATTATAGATTTAATATAATTATTATAGATTAAGTAATTTTAGAATATAATTATTATAAATTAAGTAATATGAGAATATGATTATTCTATATTAATATATTTAAAAATATGGTTATTATAAATTACACCCTTTGAAAATGTGGTTATCATGGATTAATTTAGAAATGTGGTTATTTAAATTAAATTATTTAAGATATGATTATTTTAATTGACATAATCCAAAAGTATGTTTATTTTAAATTATATCACTTATAAGAATATATTAATTCTAAATTAAATAATTCAGAAATATTTTTATTTTGGATTAACTAATTTTAAAATATTTTTATTTTGAATCAAATAATATTAAAAGATGATTATTTCAAAACAAATTATTTAAATGTATAATTATTCTGAATTAAATAATTTAAAAATATGATTATTGTAGGACATAATATGAAAATATAGTTATTTCATATAACTAATATGAATATACATATTCTAAAATAAGTAATTCACATATAGTTATTCTTGACTAAATAATTAGAATATATAACCAATATATATTATACAAAAATATGTTTATTTTAAATTAAATTATATAAATGATAACAACACTTATATATGTAATTTCAAATATGGCAATTTCAAATTTTACAGTCATAATTGAATATTTGAATATATGATTATTCAATAATAAATTATTTTGAATTGAATTATATAGAAATAGGTTTATTCTTTATATATGTTTATTGTTTTTGTATAGGTTGGGAAGGTCTCAATCATAAAAACAAAAGGTCACTCCCAACACTCAAGTCAAAACTTATTATGGGATGATTATATGGATCAAATGCTTTTAAATACTGTATATTAACTTGACGGTGAACCTATTTATAGAATTGAGTTGAGTCTATGAGGTGTTGGACCCAATTAACACAAGTACCACTCTAAAATCTTGGTATTAGTGTAATAAATGATACTTAATTACGTATTGATCTAATTATTATATGGAGGGTACTATTTAGAAGGTTGAAATGTATTCAACCATGTAGTCAGACATCTCGGTCACACAGTACAATTATTTTAGATTAGGAAATAAAAAAGGTGTTATTTTATCATTATCTTTACATAAAAAGTGTGTTAATTTTTGTTGTTTTCAATTAATTTGTTCTTAGTCTTTCAATTCCTAGATTTACAAACACCATAAACTAATTTTAGAGACAAAAAATAATTAGTTGTTATAGTGACTAAATTAGAGATCATTTTAGAAACTAAAATAATTTTTGGTTTTTACATTCGTTTCTATTATTGTTAAATAATTTCTAAATTGATTTCTAAATAGCTACCCAGATTTTAACTACCAATTATTTAGATTCTAAATTTGGTAACAAAAACATTGGTTGCTAATTAGATATCAATTTGGAAACCATTCAACAATAATATAAACTAATTTAGAAACCAATAATTTGTTTAGTTTCTAAAATGATCTCTAATTTAGTCAGTATAACAACTAATTATTTTTTATATCTAAAATTAATTTTTATTTCATGATTTTCTTATAGTGAAAATGAGTTTTTATATTTCTAAAATCAAACAAGACCAATGATATTATTGACGAGGAACCAATCCAGAAAATCCCATAAGGAAAATTTCATTGATTTTTTTAGAAGAAGACAAGAGTAAATGTTAACAAAAAAAGAAAAGTTTAAAACATGTTCATTTCATTGTTTTTTAGTTTTCAGAAAATCGTGTAACAAAGCCAAAGAAGAGGAAATAATAGAACAAAAGAGTAAAAGGTAGACCACATATTGAATATAAGTGATGATAAAGACACTTTCATATTATTATTACAAACACCTATCATTCTCTCTCATCTAATTCATCACTTTTATCCTTTTTCCATAGCATGCAGAAAAAAAAGTAAAGTAAAGTAGATTGGGTTGAAAGAAATTTAAGTGAAAAAAAATGAAATTTATTATTTATTCATTCGCTAATTTTTATGTATTTTTTAACAATTATTGTGTCATAACTATTCTCAAAACTCATGCAATGACGATAATTGTTATATAAATCATTGTTAAATGTCTATAGTTGATCAAAATATAGACATTATGTGCACTCGCAATTCTAATTATGCCATCATGCAAATCCTGTGTCGGCGCTTATTCAAGGTATGGGTTAGTTTGTTTTAATTTTTTTATTATATTTATTTATTATTTTCATTTAAATTATACTATTAAACTTGTTAAATTATATCATATTTTTTTTATTGAACGTTCTATTCAATTTTATATGCGTCATGATATTCGTACTACAAGAAAATCATCAAATAAAAACCAATTTTTAGATATCAAAATAATTAGTTGCAATAGTAATTAAATTAGAGACCATTTTAGAAACTAAAAAAATATTGTTTTCTAAATTAGTTTCTATTATTGTTAAATAGTTTCTAAATCGGTATCTAATTAGCTTTCAAGGTTTTAACTACCAATTATTTATAGTTTCTAAATTTGGTAGCAAAAACTTTGGTTGCTAATTAGATACCAATTTAGAAACCATTTAACAATAATAGAAACTAATTTAGAAACCAATTTAGAAACCATTTACAATAATAGAAACTAATTTAGAAACCACAAATTTATTTAGTCCCTAAAATGGTCTTTAATTTAGTCACTATAGCAACTAATTATTTTTTGTTTCTAAAATTGGTTTCTATTTCATGATTTTCTTGTAGTGTCAATTTTTAGCCTAACTTATTTATTGAGGGTCCTTAGTGTCCTATTTGAGATTTTAATACATTCACTTATGTAGTACTTCTCCAATTCAAAAAAGTGTTTTTCATCATGGTAAATTTAAAAATAGTGAAAGTTGTATCAACAATAATTGTATTGAATCTTGAATAGTCTAGTTTGACAGTTTGAGAAGAGTAATAATTTTTTATTAGTTGATTAACACATATTTATAATCTACATTTCGTATATTTCACTTATTTTTGGTTCATTACGTGTTGTGTTGTTCTTCGATTATATATTTGATTGTGGAGATTTCGTGTCACCTAAAAACCGTGAAATGTTACCAAAATTTTGTGAAATATAAGGGATGATAATTAAAGTTTGTGTACTATTGAATTATAATAAAAGTAAATCTTTTTGAATGGGATAGGGTCATACCTTTAATTAAAAAAGTGAGATTTGCATGCATCGTACAACAAATAATTACAATAGCATAAATACAAAGCAGAGAGATATTGATCGAAGTTGGATTAATCCACCATATATAAATGATACTTATGAGAAAGGAGTGAGAGAATTTATATAGTTCACATAACATAATGCTGATAGTAGTCTATAATCATTTTATTTAAGTAAATATTTAATTAACAATGATTTTTGTGAGAGTTTAGGCCCCGTTTGGATCCAGGGGTGGTACTGTTGTCGACGACGAAAGTCACAACAACACCCCGTTTGGATCCATGCATTCTTGAGAGTGAGGGTGGAAAGAAGGAGAAAGGTGAGTGAATTCTCCTTCTGCTCAAAGATGAAGAGAAAGTTGCACTGTAGAGTGGGAGTGCCAAGTCATCCGAAGGAACTTACAATGTTGCCCTTACTTTTGCTGGAATCAAGAGGAACAGTGGCCCTGCATGCATGCCACATGAAACCATGAGATTCCTGACTTGGCTCAGGAATCGTTTTTGTTTACATTAGGATTGTTTAGGGGCCATAGATGGGAGTCATGTACGTGCTAAGGTTGCACGTGCTGATGCGCCTCGTTTTCGAGGGAGAAAAGATTGGCCAACCCAAAACATATTTGC
>Ga0123342_1010804_pt1 | contig 10286 bp, 10 predicted proteins | sample Turbeawhitnodule_FD_89960 | JGI IMG/M metagenome (GOLD analysis project Ga0123342, IMG submission 89960) | Root nodule microbial communities of legume samples collected from Mexico - Turtle bean Mexico white nodule | ecosystem: Host-associated > Plants > Roots > Nodule | place: Mexico: Nepantla...
ATATATATATATATATATATATATATATATATATATATATATATATATATATATATAATTATATATAAGAGTTGTGTTTTTCTTCTTCCCTTCGTTTGGCTATCCAACTATCCATTGCTTTGCTGCTGAAATTAGTGGAGTTCCATAGAAAGGGTTGCAGAAGAAACGTAGAGTCAGAATACAACAACTTTACATTCTGCAATTCACAACTAATGATGTCAACCGTCTTCTCCACTGCTGGAACCCTTTCCCCTCCACGCTGGTTATCCTCTACTCATAAATTATCTGATATTTACCCTCTCAAATTTCATCGAAATCGGTTGCTTCCAATTCTCTCCAAATCCAGGGCACAACCCCTCATTGCCAACTCTTTGCTATCTGATAAGTTTCCGACGGTGGGTGCCCGATCAACGGGGCCCATTCCACCCTCTCATCTCATTGAAGTGGTTAAAACTGCAGCACACACTGGCGCTCAGGTTTTCACATTTCAACTTTTGCATTATTATTTTCACTCTCATTTGATATTCTCTGCGGTTTTGTTATGCATCGAGTTCTAGAATTTCACGATAACTGTTTGTGTTTAATTTATTCCCCTTTTTAGCTTCTTAGGTTTCTTTCCAGACTCGAATTTCGTAGTGCTATTGTATTTCTGTGGAACTTGGATGAGACTCTCTCATTTTCATTTGCCGCTGTGCTATCACTGTGTTGTTTGTATCTTGTAAGAATGTGATGCTGAACAGTCCATCTTGTCATTTAGATTGTTAAGTATGGAAGCTTTGCCTTAAGTTGAAGGCTTAATTTAGACATCACATAGTCACCTTTATTATTATTAGCAAAGTGGAGAAAAAGAAGACGGTCTTTGAGGATTATGAAAGTGAAAATGTGACATGGACATGGAAAAGGTTTGTGCTTTTGTTTGACTTTGACATATTGTTTGTCAGAAATTTATAAATTGCAATGAGATTTTAGGGATTTATGACAACGACAATGTTACAACAGCTGAACAGCAAAAACCTTTTCCCACTAAGATTAAATTGTAATAATTCACACACACTAGGGCGTTTTCAGGGCATTTAGTAAAGGCACATATGGAGAAATACAACTAATTTATGCATTATGGTCAAAAGTATGATTGGTTAAAACTATGCTTACTTAGGTTCTCACAACTTTCAAAGTACTTTGCTATCATAGTAGTAGGGGATATTCCCATGGCCAAAATAAGATATTTGATGAAACACATGGGCTAGGTTGCAAAATATTTGACATGTTTCCATAAAATCTTTTCATGTATAGGAGACCCATGTTTGAACACAACATGAGAAAGTAAGCACACATTGTAGAAAATGTTGAATGACTAAAGATGCATTTTCATTGCTATGAACTTGGACCACATAACTTTAAATGGTTAGTAAACTTGTTTTAAAGATAAAATTTACTAATAAAATATTAGTGTGGGCATGCTACTTTATTCCTCTGAAGGTAAGTCTTTGCCAATTTATTAGTTTATCATTGTTACTTATTTCATTTACCTAATCCTTAATAAAATTCTGTTAAGATAATTTTATTATGGTTCTTATTTATTCTATATCTTTTGTATTTACTAGGTAGCAATTTTCTTTTGTAAGCATAGTCGAATGATTGGTTAGTAAGCTTTTCTTTCATATCTTAGTTTTAGGATACAAGTCATTTTTAAATACTTTGAATAGATTAGGTACTTATATCTAGAAATGTGTAGATAGTTTATCTAGATACACTAATTATTTTTCTGCAAATTTGAAGTGTTTTAGTTAAGTACAATGTTTTTATATTGCTTTTATAATTAAATAAGGTTTTGGCATGCCACTATCTTAATATGGATATTACACCTTTGTTATTGCCAGGTTGTGATGGAAGCAGTTAATAAACCTCGGAATATTACATATAAAGGATCGTCTGATTTGGTGACCGAGTAAGGTCTCATTGTAACTATAATTGATGTTTATCTTACTATGTCCAAATCAATTTATCGAAACAAACAATATGCTCTCTCCTCTAGTATCTTCCTTGTTGTTCTCATTTAGTTGGATAATACAAAGAATTTGGGCAATCCTTTGAGTTGCCCAATACTTTTCTTTTGAAGTTGTTATATGATGCATGTACCATGCCCTTGATGTGTATTAAGTACTAATATCTGAACTTCTAGGCCTATGTTGGATCAGTATTGGGATATATAAAATAAATCTTAGATTATTCTTTAGGACTAGTTTCCCTTTTTTCCATTATCCCTTTGAGATTAGTTAGAATATTTCCTTAGACCATGATTTGTCTTCATATTTAGTTTGAATTATGATTACTATACATAAAGGTTAGTGCTCTAGCTTTTAAGAACATACCTTCTCATTGTAATATATTACAATATTCAAGATATTATTCAAAAAATGTCTTTACGATCTTATCTCCATCAATAGCTGAAAGCCCATTATTTAAACATGATATTGTAGTACCCTCCTACGTTACTTGTCTTTTCACTATTCCATTGTCAACTACCAAATTCCCTAATTTGGATTTGTATTTTAGTTTTATAATTCTTCAAATTGGTTATTGTCTCTGGCTATTGTTAGCACTAAACAACTTGCCTTGCTCTCCTCTCCCCCAACCTTTCCTTTGTGCATCTATCAATGTTGTCAAGATCGCGAGTTTACTCGCATACTTGCACGAGTCAATGAGTTTGGAGGGCCAACCGAGTTGACTCGGTCGACGGATTGGGATCAGAGTGAGGCGTTGCGCGACTCGGTGGATCAACAGAGCTTGTCGATCCTGGATTGTGACTCGTGCGTGGCCATTTTTTGCCAAGAAAAAAATGGAATTTGGTTGCCCCAGTTAAAACCCACAATTCGTCGCTTGCGCTAGCCACCTTTGCTATTGCGCTTGCCACCATCGTCATCGCAACACTCGTGCTCGCCGCCCTCCTTGTCGCGGTTGTTGTCCTCTCTTGCACTCGCTCTCGCCACGTTGGCAACCACTGCTGGCCATTGTTGCCGTCATCGTCGTACTTGCTCTTGCTGCTGGTTGTAGTCTTTTGCGCTCGCCGCTATTCGCCAATCGCACTGCTATGCCAACCTTGGTGTTCTCCTTTTTTAACACGCACACACCACTATTCTTTTTGTTCTCCTCTTTTTTGCTATTATGTTTCTCTTATTCTCTTTTTTATTCCATCAGAGTCTTTTCTCTTTTATTGGTGCCTTTTATAATAGCTTCAACTTATTAGTTCTTTTATGTATGAACATTTTATGAGTTGTATTATGTATTCAATATTATTTTTCATATCTTAGTAACTCTTACGAGTTGATGTACGATCCTCGAGTTCCGATCCTCTTACAATTTACAATTTGACTGTCTCCTTTCTCACACATGGTTTGAACGCTAGATTGGTGGCCAAAGGGTACATGCAAATCTATGGTCTTAATTTTGGCAACACCTTTCTCCCTTGACCAAGTTGAGTTCATTTGTCAGAAGAAATCTGGAGCAATTTTCTAGGTTTGTTGCTCAAGGGGAGTACAAGTTGGTTTGCAAACTTCATTGATCGGTTTGTGGCATCAAGTAATTTCCACAAGTTTGGTTTGAAAAGTTCAATTTTGTTTGCAAAGTTTTTGTTAAGTAGATCATTCAATCGTCTATTGTCACACTTCACCGATAATTGTGTTTGTTTGATTGTCTATATTGATGATATAGTTGTTAAAGTGTCAGAAATAGAAGGACATTATTAAGTTGAAACCATGTATTCCTAGGACAACACATGTGCTTTATTTGTTTTTAGAAAATATAATCAGTACAATAAATATAAGAGATATAGTATCCCTAAATAATAAAGATATGATATGGAAATAAATAAAAAACATTCCTAATAATACATATATAATCTAGATATTCTTGATCCTAAAATATTATAAAAGATGTGTGTCGTATTTATATTATTATAACATTCCCCCTTAAGTTGAAGAATATATGTCATATGTGCTAAACTTGCTACCAGAGTTGACATGATGTTTCCAAAATCCAAGTTTTTTGATAATCTACCTCAATATGTTTGGTCCCATATAAGTGCATTTGAGATTTTTCTTCAAAAATTTAAGCTCTTTGAGAAGTTGCTTTAGCCATATGAGCTCGTAAGTGACTAGTGTTATTGTCTTATACTTTTGCTTTTGCACTTGATCTTGCCACTATATTTTGTTTTTTACTTTTTCGTGGTATTAAATTACCTCCAACAAGAACATAATACCCGAAAGTGGAGCATCTATTGCTTGGTGATCTTGCCTAATTTACCTAACGATTTTAGTATTTTCCTTATCTTCATAAATAAGGCCTTTGCCAGGAGCATTCTTAATAGACTTTAGGATTCGTGTGACTGCACCCCAATGTTATTTGGAAAAAGTTTAAAATTTGACTTATTATGCTCACTGCAAAGGTGATGTTAGGATGAGTCACAATGAAGTAAGTTAGCTTACCAATTAACTGTTTGTATCTCCTAAAGTTAGAATACAATTACCCTTGGTTAGGTACAAGTTTGACACTCATCCATTAGTGTATCCACAAGCTTAGCATTTAACATCCTCATTTCTTCTCAAATGGTTAGAGCTTTTTCTTTGAGATATGACCAAACCATCTTTGACCTGTTTAACTTGTATACCAAGGAAGGGAGAACCTCGATTGTCCAAGATCTTTTGTTTGAAACTGTTGAACAAGATATTGTTTCAGTTGGACATAGCCTCTTTATCACAACCTGTGATAACAATGTCGTTCACATATACAATGGGGTAGATACATCCCCGAGGAGAATGACGATAAAACAGAAAATGATTAACATCACCTCGTATTATTGAAATTGTTGGATTACAATATGAAAATGCCAAAACCATGCACGAGTGCCTTGCTTGAGGCCATACAAGAACCTGTGAAGATGACATTCCATGTCAAATGTCTCCCCTTTAGCAACAAATCAAGGAGGTTGTTCCATGTTGATTTCCTCATCAAGATCACCATGTATAAATACATTCTTGATGTCAAATTGAAACAAATTCCACTGATGAATAAGTGTAATGGAAAAGAGAAGTCAGATAGATGTCATTTTGGCAACATGAGAGAAAGTATAAGTATAATCTTGTTCATAGATTTGTTTGTATCCTTGGGCGATTTGATGAGCTTTATAGCAATCAATTTGATTATTTTACTATTAGGTCTTGTTTTAAAAGTTTGCAACCACTAACATCCCACAATTGATTTGCCAATTGGAAGATGAACCAATTCCCAAGTACCACTACTTTTAAGGCCACACATCTCATCAATCGTGGCATGTTGCTACTCTAGGTGAGATAAAGCTTAACTGGAGGTTTGGGAATAGGAACAAAAGATAATAAGGACAAACAAGTATAATGTATGGTGGAAAATTGATGATAACGGAAGGCCGCTACCATTATAATCAAAATTGTTGTCTGCTGATCTACCTGTCCCTAAAATCTTAGGACCATTAAGAGTTGGTCTCATTTTTTGTGTGCATGTGTAATCATGGTAGTCAAAATTGCGATGCAAGTTGTAAAATCGTATGACTCAATGATCTTCTCCATCTTCGATCTCCGATCACCTAGAAAGTGTGATTTCGACGGATCGTGTCGGATCATCGTTGCAAATCGCAAAATGCGTGGGAGCGGCGAGTCCCGCAATGTTGCAAACCGCCTCTTCAGCGGTTCATGTAACGACGGTTCTCGCGTTGGCGCCTCTCGTTGCAGTTCTTACGGCGCTACCTCTCGCGACTTTCTCACAGTGCTGGTTCTTGCGCCTTTTCTCCATACCTTGCAGTGTCGCTTCTCATAGCGGCGCGGTGGCGCCTCTAACTGTCTTGTGGCACTTGAGGTGGGTGCTCCTAACACTCCTCTCTTGTGGTGCCCAACATCCTTTCTTTTTAGGGTTTATAAATAATAACTTTATTGGGTTAGGATGGGAGGCATGGGTTATGCTGCATGACCCAATTAAGTAAAGCCCAATTGGTAGTTTTTTAAAGTCAATTGCCATGGTTTCCATTTCACCTGACTCCTTCTCTTCCAACTTCCAAGTTCCACCATTGCATTGTGACTGGATTCAGATAATCACAACTGATTTATTTCATGATTTCACGAATCCCTCTCCCATAATTGTGACTCACTCTTTTCCCCCTAAGCTGCCATAATTGTGACTCACTACTTTCCCCATAAGCTCATAAGAAAATGGGAATAATTTTGAGTTAGATATAATGATTTTATGTGTATATAAATTTTTATGAAATTTGTAGGATTTTACAATCCGTGTTATGATCTTCTAATTTACGATTTATATTTCTCTTTCCAATCTTGCGTAAGATCTCGATTTTTACTACCATGTGTAGTTCTTCTATGTGCCTACGTCCTGTACTTCGCTTGGCTGTGCATCTGGCTAGTTTGTGACTATTCTCAAGTCTTAATAGTGTTTGGATATGCTTCTATCATCCCAAATTGTTGTTGGTTTATCATTTTATTGTCATAATTTTTTATCTCCATGGTACGTAGAAGCTAGCACCAAAAATGCTATGATAGTATTACATATAGCAAGAGAGATGACAATTTTACATAGACCTTGAGGATACTCAAAGAAAATAAGTGAAATGCGTTGGGTAAATACTCCCTCAATTTAGATGGAGATTTACCCATAAAATTTGAGGGGGTTGGGTTTCGGTATGAGTATTATATTATCCACCATTTTCCACATCCACATCTATAATTTAATTAATATTTCTAATATATATTTATATTATTTAAATAGAACAATTTTAAGAATTATTTAAATGCAATATATTAAATCTAAAATTTAGTTCAATCTATTTAAAAAGTAGTTTGTATTGATTTAAACAATCCAGTTCTTTTATATTTTTTTTTGAAAAGTATTAAGTTTTTGTGAGTAATATATGTTTCATTATGCCTATAAATGCTCATATACCTAATTAAATCAGTATGACATATAATTAATATAATAAGATATATAATTGAACATGTAAAATAATTATAATTATTATAATGTCAATGCTGGTATTATTCATATAAAATATTTTTATTGTTATAATATTTTTAAACATTGCTTATTGCTATTAAAATTTTTCATAATACGCATAAATTGATTCACATAAACACTAAAGAAGTATATATTATATGAATAATTATTTTAATTGAACTAAAAAATACAAGTAATTTGAACTTTAGAAAAAATAATTTAAAAAATTGAAAATAAAATAACTTTAGGGTAAAGATATTAAGATTTAAAACAAAAATAATTAAAAAAGTAAATCAAAACTTAAAGTTAAAATAATAGCTGATCCAAACACGTTCCTGGTTTCGTTTGTCTTTGATCTGCAGCTTATTGTATAGAACTATTTTTTCTCAACTGAACTGCACAAAGGGAAATTGCATAATCTTGACTTCTACAGAATGATAATGGAACTAACGAGATAACAAACAATAACTTTTAACTACTTGTTTGCATGTTTTGTTTTTATCTTTCTCTAACCAAATAAGAGTCATTTTCTTAACCTTATTTTCATGTGCTTTTGAATAAATGTGCAGGACTGATAAAATGAGTGAAGCTGCCATATTAGAAGTGGTGAAAAAGAATTTTGAAGGTCATCTTATTCTTGGGGAAGAAGGAGGAATTATAGGAGATACAACATCTGATTATCTCTGGTGCATTGATCCTTTAGGTCTGGGATTTCAGTTTACACTTCCTTTCAAACCAATTTTCTAAGGGATGCCTATGACATAAAGCAGACAAGTATTTATGGTTTAAGTCCTTATAAAGATTTTATTTGTTTTTAAATAAAAGGAAAGAATGCTATAGCACCTCTATACAAGTTGCAAACCTAACTAGGTTAGCACTACAACTCATATCAATCATATGCAGAGAGAAACGTAAGTGCAGAAGACCACACCTGTCTGAATAAAAGTCAGAAGGAATCCAAGTAGGTAGAGTTTCCCACCGAGAAAAAAAAAATCTCAAACCATAAGCATACCTATTTCCCTGCCTGAAAATACGAGAAATCTGAAATGTATCCTCCTGATGGATCTAAAGCATTAAGCCATCTATTACATAGCTTCCATGGTACCAAAGAACTATAACTATCAGAAAAAGATTTCACATTAAGCAAGGAATTAGTCTCAATCTAAGTAGCTCTCCATCCTTTTTGCTTAGTAATATCAATAGTATGTTTAACTCCCATAAGTTCTGCTTCAAATGTTGATTGTACTTGTACAGATTTTGAACCCCTCCCCTCCCCCATAACTTCAGCTTTTGAATTCCTAAAGAGGCCACCACAAGCTGATTTTTTGTCCATTATCAGAATATACTCTATTAGTACTGCATTTATCCACCTTGTTTCACGGGGAGTCCAATTGAATTTAATAATCTTATCTGATTTGCTTGGCATGCAGTAGTTTTGATCTCATGAATAGTAGTATGCATGTTACCTGTGCAAAAGAACCAGAAAGATTCACAATAGTGAAAGTTCTGTTTCTGATATGCTAGTATTGAGTCTGCTGTTCCTCAAACTTAATTCTACACCTAGTATGTTAAATCTCTGCTATAATATTGTAAGAGCAAAAAACATCATTATTAACACCAAATTACTCCAAATTATGCTAGTAGTGTCTCTCTTTAAGTAACGCTTTGAAGCCATTTCCACAACCTAGCCACAGATGGACAGGTGAGAAACAAATGATTAGCAGTTTCATAGGTATTAGGGTAATGAGGACAAAATGATATCAAATTAGGGCCACATTCTCTAATCTGTCAGTTAAATTCTTATGAAATAATCTTATATTTGATATTAGCTAAAGCAATATGCCTAAATATTCCAATTTCACTTGCACCAAATTCCTTAGGAATTAACATTGTTGGAGATTCCATATCAACTAGAGATATAACCTAATTATAATATATAAGTTAGTGTAAACCTCACCTTGCAAACTGATTTTGGGAGGTTGAGCAAGAGTTACGATCACTTCCTAAAATGGTATCAAAGTATGTCCTAGTGAGGTTTGTTAGGTTTATTGTGTCACTCGTTATTGAACCACCTATAAATATATGTTCCACGCTCGAGATGTCTAGTTCTTGGTGTGAGGGAATGGAGATCCCATATCGACTAGAGGTATGTCAAATTATAGTATATGAATGAATACAAAACTGATAGATAAAGTTAGTTTAAAGTCCACTTTCTAAGAAAAATAATGTGTTTGGAGGTATAATTAGGAAGCTTGCATTTATCTCTAAAAAAACTGCAAATCGAATTGTATGCATCATGCTGAATGATATCCCAAAAAGTTTGATATAAAACACCAGAAAAACCAAATGGAATAGGAGCCCTGTCACTGGAAAGGTTGAAGACAGCTTGTTTAACTTCAATCAAAGTAGGTTGCTGTGTAAGAATCTGATTATCTAGTTATTGCGTTTACCAAAATAATGTGGATTAAGTTCCCTACTAGGGATTCAAAAAGTATTCCTTTTTGTAATTTTTAGGAACTAAAGATGAATAAATTTTTTATCTAGTGTCATACTTTTTTGCACCAAAAATAAATTTAAGCCTTAAATATATTTTTCCTCTTTGAATGATTTTCTCAGAGTGCATGTTCCTCATCCATTTATTTTTCTGCATATTATAATATTATTTGGATAATTTAATTACAAAACTTGGATAAATTTGCAGACGGAACAACAAACTTTGCACATGGTTATCCCAGCTTTGCTGTCTCTGTTGGAGTTCTATATCAAGGGAATCCTGCTGCTGCTGCAGTGGTAATTTAACCATACATTTACTTTTTTTTGTTAGATGCGTAGCTGTTTATGTGAACATGGGGAAAATAAACAAGAACTGCTTCATATAAATTGTCTCTGTATCTCTGTATTATGATATGTGCCCATACTTAGCATAAATATATTACTAATGTATTAATATATTGCATTAAGATATAGCTATAATGTGTATTTGCCAAAGGAATAACTGATAGACCCCTTAATACCGGGCTTGACGGGGAACTTGGAAATCTTAGTAGTGTTGAATTATTAGTGATATGGGTAAATGTAGTAATGTAGGTGTTCTATTTGGTGAAGTGGAAATTATTAGTTACGTGTTCTAGATTTTTTTGGGGGGGGGGGGGGGGGGGGGGGGGTTTCAAAAGGGGGGGTGTGTTGGGGGGGGTGTGTTAATAGATGTATTGGTAATAAATTGAGTTACTTTATTTTTTTTTTTTTGTTGATAA
>Ga0123342_1010805_pt1 | contig 10283 bp, 4 predicted proteins | sample Turbeawhitnodule_FD_89960 | JGI IMG/M metagenome (GOLD analysis project Ga0123342, IMG submission 89960) | Root nodule microbial communities of legume samples collected from Mexico - Turtle bean Mexico white nodule | ecosystem: Host-associated > Plants > Roots > Nodule | place: Mexico: Nepantla...
AAAAAAAAATTTTATATTAAAAATTGAATTTTCATATATTATATATATATATATATATATATATATATATATATATATATATATATATATATATATATATAAAAATTGATCCGTAACGTAGTAAAATTTAAACCTCCCAAATTTGCTCAATGTTTTTTACTTAATATTTAGTAAATATGTTAAGTTAGTATTTGTAATTACTCTAGTTGTTGATACGTAATTATCTTGAGTAAATATTTAATATGGGTTAGCTTATCTATTTAAAGTTACCAATTTTGGAGGGTTATATATAGATTTGATACGCTATAATATTGCTGAAATTTTTTAATTATTAGAAAGGATGCGGACATAACGGCGAAGCACTCAAGAGATAAATAATAGCAAGTACTTGTAAAATTATCATGGAAGCAATGATAACAGAGAAATGATAACGGAGAAGAAGTCAAACCACAATGAGGATAAAAACAGATTCTCGATCTTTTATAGTCAGTGCGTAATGGCATAGGATTCCCGGGCATCTTTTACAAACATTCTCACATCAAATTTCAAGTTTCGTCATGATTATATAATACCAAAAAATATAGCATATAAAACCAGCAAAATGCTTGTGACATGCTCATTAAGACTGCAACACTCTTACTCACTCGAAGTATGCCACTGATGAGAAGACAAATCTTCATCCATTTTCTCTTTGCATGGCTTCTGCTCCCAGCTTCTGCACTCAATCACGTTACTCCTGGTGTTCAGGCTATGCAGTCAGGTATTGCATTTGCACCTTCTTCTGCATATAGCTCTGAAACTATTTTCTTCTGTATGTTCGATTGTTCGTCTATTTAGTCAATCACAAACTGATGAGTAATGGTATCCCACGTCATTTTATATTTTTGTACCCAGTCTATTTCAAGTTCAGAACCCCACGGGCTATACCACAGTCGCAAACTAGGCATGCCATTCCTTCATGGGTTAGTAAATGCATGAGTATATTAATCATTTTACTTAATTGGCATGGCAAAATTCTGATTTGAACAACCAAAATCACAGGTTAATGAAAAGAATCGTAAGAGTCCATCAGGGCCTAACCCAGTAGGGAATCAACGCCCGCCATCTAAACCATAGAGGTTGGAAACACAGATTCACCATCAACGTTCAGTAGAGACATCAATAGCTGTTTGAGATCAATGGATTGGTATAGACTAGCAACTCTACTGTTGGGAGCATTGTGTATGTACAAAATGGTAATTAATTGAAAATTTGTACTTTATCAGCTACAGCTAATGCATGGACCTCGCATAAAGGAAAGCAATTATCAATTTATTAACTAACCAGCTTTGTGTTAAGTTTATTGAACACTTCCTGACCTAAGCAGTACATGTTGACAAATAAGAAGTGTACACAGACACACAAGGCCTTAACCAAAATCCCTTCCCCGATTTAATAGATCAGTTCTGATTTCGAAAACCACTCTTGCTCTACAGATCCATATTCCGCTTCATATTATTTTATAACAATGAATTCAGATTCCATTTAACAATATTTTTTCCATATACAAGACTACTGTGCTGTTAACAGTCAGAAGCCTACAATTTTTGTAATGCAAGTTTTTATGCTCCCTAGTTTCCTGGGAAGGGGATCTTGGCTGAAAGAGATTTAACACAACAAAAAAAGATATTATGCTGGAATAAATTACGTATATTTAATCAATTGCCAACCCAAAAATGGTATAATCTCTTGAGATATACAAAACTCACTATAACTACAAACAACCGTATATGGCGGTCCTTTATACAGCACGCTTCCGCTTCGAACGCTTGCTTCTTCTGTCCCTAGAATTAATTTGAACCTCTTCACCAACTTTAGAAGCATAGGCTCCTTCTGCAACTTCCTGTTCCTGTAACAAGGTAACTTAGCATTGGGAATTTTATCTAATAATGAACATTCTAAACAATCTTAAAACAAATATAACAAAGTCATGGTAATTTTCTTCTGAAAAAAAGGACAGCTGTATAATCTCAAGCCCACGTAACAGTTTGGGACGGAAATCAGGGAGGGGATTGGTCAGGTGGTTCTAGGAGAGCAGGGGAGGAATTAAAAAGAGCAGTGCTTTAGATCGTTCTCCTGTAGTTTCCCACCACTTTGTTAAAAGTAAAACAAGACTTCAAGACATCTCCTTTTCAATCTGAGCTACAGGAATTATATTTTAAGGTCGAGCTTCTCTTTTTAACGGGAGACATATCTTTCCACGCTATTGATTTTCAGCAGTTGAGAAATTAGATTTGAGTTCATTTAGTATTTAATCTCTACTCACATTGTGACGTGTAGCAAGGCTTTGGGGTTATGGTGTTGGGTAAGTGAGGGGAGCTGAAAATCCTGGGAAGATCTTCGACAACGGGCTAAGAACCATATATGCAGTCTAAACAGCATGTTAAACTCATAAGCTCAAGGCATGAGGTATATGAGTCTTTGATACTTGTATATTATTATTCAACTTCCACATTCTCAATCCACACTTGAACCTCACCATAGTATGTAGTGCTAAATAGTTTATGGTTTATCCTCTGAAAACAGAATTACAACTAAAAGGATAAAATTAGAAAATCCTATAAATGCTACCAGAGATGGCCTAGAGAACTGTTAACAGCCCTTATACCCCCACTCTCAACCTTTCCACCATTTACTTAAATCTTTTTCCCCCGTTTTCATTCTTGTCTTTACTCTACCCCCCAACCCCATTCTCTCTCCATTCATCCCCAAGTCTTCCATAGGTAGATTCCACCCCATTCACACCCAAACCGTCCAACTTGTTACTCCATCTCGCTCTCCCCCAACTGCATCTCCATCTGATCCTTCCTCGATTCAAATTATTCCAACAATCTTAGCTTACACTCTTCCAGCTAGAAAGTTGGGTAGAAGGCCCATCAAATGACTAACTTTACTTTCCTTAGTTAACATCACTGTCACTTTATATATACAGCAGAATCAGTACGCGAAAAGACTAAACACTGATCATGTGCAATACAAAATTGAAATAGGTAAAGAAAATTTCAAACTTCAATCTATGGCTGGAGAGTTATTTTTTCACACATGCAGGAAAATGAACAAGATGTTTCATCTTAGAAAAAATTGGAAATCAAGGATAGTTAGACATTGTTCTTTGTATAAAATTGAATTTATAAAGATTCCTGCGCAATATCAAAATCATGTTAATAAACTCCACAAATGAAATACCTTGTTGTCACTTTCTATATCCGAGCCATCATCAGAAGCAGAAACAGAAGCCAGTGGCTGAACATCTTCCACTGGCAGTGCCTTGGTTAACTTGTTCTTCTTTTCCCCTTCTTTTAACTGCTTAAACCTGTAGATCACCAATTTGTTATCCAACAGGAGTTAAAACTCTGCATATGTACCAGAAAAAATCACTAACCTTTCACCGCCTTTTGCTGGTTGCGAATCTGATCTTTTAGCTCGTCCTGCAGTAATAATCCCACTGGCATTTTCAGTCACAACAGGCTTTGCACCCCCCAATTTGCGCAACCATACTTGTTGAGCTGTGCTCAGGAGATTGTTTATAAACCTAGTAAAAGAAACACAAAACCAATCAGCAAAGAAATTTTCTTTTATTCCCATTAGAACACAAGCGAAGTTGTCAAGACCATCTCCCAATCTAAAATGTAATCATGATATGCTATTATTTCCACCAAAAAGAATTTAAGCTCTCATGCATTTGCTCTCTGTATTTTTTTTTGTTGCATGCATATCAAGGAAATTGTTTCTGAAATAAGAAGAGCGGTACACATACAATTACTAAAGTTTTCTTACCAAATTGGACATACCTAGATAGTGTAGAAGATAAATATATTTGCAACCAATAATAAATAAACCAAAGAATGTTTGAAGTTATGGCAAAATCATGAAAAATAAAAATATATAGATTGGAAAAGACGGTATCAACATAGTTTTTGAAAAAACTAACCAGTAAATTGTTAATCCTGATGGAACAGATAGTGAAAAGTAGCCGATCATGAGTGGAAGAAACTTTAAAACAAGAAGTTGATTCTTTTGAGAAGGATCTGTCTGTCAAAAGAAATTTTTTAGGCCTGCCTTGTGATAACCAAATAAATGAAACAGACGAGAACTGATGTTGTTTACCTCAGGTGGTTTCATGATTTCCATTGAAACAAATTGAGAAACAACAAGAAGAATGGGTAAAATAAGATATGCTGCAGTATCTTGCCAACCCAAAGGTGGATGCCCATCCTGAATAACAGATGTTTGTTATGATTGTATAAAGATAAAAAAGAGTACAAAATCATTTTTACAAAGTTGCTATTTATTTCCTCTTGATACACAACTTCAACAAGTGAGCAATCCATCTATAACAATGAGAGAACAGTCTTCTGGCTAAAAGATCATATGCCAAACTCATAGGAATTGGGAAAAAAAAGGCCAACTACAACTTATTATTTCACCTACAAAGAAAAAGATGTCTTCCTTACCACAAATGGAAAAAGCCAAGAAATTCCAGCTCCACTTTGTCTAGCAGCAATGGTAGTAGGACCAGCCAAAGAGGGTATCCAAAAGAAACCCTCAGTTAATAGTCCCTTCAAAATAAAAGTTTTCCATAATAGCAAAAGAAACATTTTCTGTGAATAATTTGTCCATCAAAATCTCTGCTCAAATAATAAAAGCTTACAGCATTAATTAGTAATTACCTCATTGGCCACATTTGATAATGCTTGGTAGAGACCAATCCAGACTGGAATTGTGGCCAAAGTAGGTAAACAGCCTATACAAATTGATGCCAATGCAGTAGAAGTTGAGTCTATAAGTCAGTAGTTGAATAAAATATGTACAAAATCCAACTAAGATAACATGGCTGTTTGCTGAATATTAAAACAAAGGTCAGGGGCAATATGGATGAACAAAATAAAATCAAATAATTACTGTTGCTATAAGCACTCCTACTTCAAAACCATATATTTGTGGTCATCATACATAAGCAAAGCCGTTTCATTATGATCATAGAAGCTCTATTACCTTCATAATTATTACACAGGACCAATGTTTATTAGCTTCATGAAAGGTATTATTATTCCGAAACACTGTTGAGGAAGATGCACCGAAATTAAGTGCAAAAGTACCTGCCAATGGGTTAACCCCAGCCTGCCGATATAGCCTTGATGTCTCAAGTTGTATTCTTTCCTTAAAAAGAGGTCAACAAAATGAATAGTTTAGAAAGAACAATGTTATAAGATAAAACGAAATCAATACTTACTCAAGATCAAAATGGATGCTTAATAGCCAACACCCCTCACCTGATTGCCAGCATATCTTTCTTGAATAGCCTTAATTTTTGGTTGAAGATTTTGCATAGCCAATGTAGATTCAACCTGTAGATTTAATTAAAATCCACAGTTCTTGTAGTCAAGCAAAACATATGTTAATTGAGAGATCAAATTCATATATAGTTTGTGACTTTTTCAAAATATTTTCATTCAGTATGTCAGGCTTTGAAGAACAAAATATTCCGGTCACTTCAATGTGATGGGAAAAAACTGTTTCAAACAAAGTGATTTACATAATTTAAAGGCTGCAGTAAATTTGCAAATTTATCATGCTTCCTTTGGCCCTAGAAAATGCTTAATTTGTACCAACCTGTTGCTTTGTCAAGGGAAGTGTCGCAGCCTTAACTATAACAGTGAGTAATATGATAGCAAATCCATATGTATAAGGCACATGCACAGCAGAAAGACCATCCTTCAACACCTAAAAACCAGAAAGAAAAAACAAATAACCATTAAAAACACATAAGTACCTGAATAACAACATGCGAACATTTCATAATAAAATGTTAAATCCATCAAATTATTATAACAAGAGAAGTAACCTAGCTTCCTATTTGTTAGGTAGTTTGTTTTCCTCTTATCTTTTGTTATAAATAACATTAATTGTAAACAAAGGGCCATGCCAAGTGAATTGTGTAGTTCGTAAACTGTCTCGCAGAAATTAGAATACCATTATAAACAAACAGCACTATTTACTATTCCAAGTATAGCTTCCCATGAAACAAATAATATATTACAGCGTGAAGCTGAAAAGCAAGCATTGAACACATGTCCTGCAAAATATCATCTCAGGAACACAAGTTGCCAGGAATTTAACAATATTAACATCATTCTCTATTCTCTAGGTTCTATTCGAATGAACTTCTCTACAAATTTATTGGGGAAGAATATAAAAAGGTAAAATGAATCGAGGTTTTCCTATTTAACTAAATCACTTTTACACTTAACTTCTATTGAAGTTCTCTCATCTGATTTCTCTAAAAGCTGAGGTGTACAAGTTGATTAAGCATGTGAGAGAAGATGCTAATATTGCAGCATGAAGCTGAAAAGCGAGCATTGAACACATGTCCTGCAAAATATCATCTCAGGAACACAAGTTGCCAGGAATTTAACAATATTAGCATCATTCTCTATTCTCTAGGTTCTATTCGAACGAACTTCCCTAATTTATTGGGGAAGAGTATAAAAAGGTAAAATGTATCGAGGTTTTCCTATTTAACTAAGTAAACTTTTACACTTAACTTCGATTGAAGTTCTCTCATCTGATTTCTCTAAAAGCTGAGGTGTATAAGTTGATTAAGCATGTGAGAGAAGCTTCTTCTTCTATAAGAGAACTTTATCCAAGCAAGAGTCTAGTAAACCTCAGTCTTGGTTAAATAAATAAAGTTCTCAATGAACATTCACATGAGAAGAACAGGTAAAGTTCTCCCGTAAATTAATTAGCTTATGCATGGATTAATCCAAAGAAGCTCATTTCTCCAAAAGTCAATTTTAAGTAATGCATGAACTAATTTTAACTTACACAGAATAAGCTTAATTCATATTTAGCATATTACCTCCTTATTTTCTTCTTACATAGAAGTCTATCCAAACATCACTTAGTTCAACATCAACGATCTCTCTCCTTAGTAAGAACTCAACGACCAAGAGTATCTTAACAACATCTAAGCAAGCCACACAATCTCGAGAAAACAAGTTCGATGAATATCGAGGCTCGTGCTCCGCACGTGAAGCGTCGCACAACTCGTTAAGTCTTAACAAAGGCCAAATAATCCTTACACAGGAAGATAAAACTAACATACAGGAGTACGAAGTTTACCTTGAGAACGGCCTCCATGGCTTCGGAGATGAAGCCGAACCAGCCTCCGTTCTTCTGCACAGCAACATCAGTGGTGGAAGCGGCCGGGTCCGCTGCAACCGCAGCGTCCGCGAGCGTGTAAAGAAGGCCTTCAGCTCTAGTGGCTATACCGGCGAAATCAATGGAGTGGCTTATGGAGTGGATAGGGGGGATTTGGTGGAGGCTGACGTGGACCTTGGTGACAAGCCTGGTGGTGGTGCGGTGGTGGCGATGGAGCGAGGGAAGCGGCGTGCCAAGGAACGAAGGAGACGAAATGAGCGTATTCGCCATGGATGAGAAGCTTTTGAAGGAGATGATTGTACAGAGGATGGTTCAGCTTCTCATAACGGATTAGAGATGATGGAATATTTTCCTAATTATCCCCATTTCCTGCGAGGCAATGACAAGGCGCACGATGGTTAGAGCCAGATTTTCCTCTCCGATTTCAGCCACCGACTGAGTGACACGTCACAAGATTAGGGGTTCTATGGTCATTTTACAGATATTTAATTTCAGCTAATGGAAAATGGCAACTTTTCTCATAATCATTCCACTAGATAAATTTTATTATATTTTTACTTATATAAAAGGAGTGATTTTCATTCAAAAACATACAACTATAGTTTTAAGAAAATTTCATTAATAGATAAATCAATTTTAATATACACGATTTTGTGAAAAAAAAGGTGATTTAAAATAAAATTGGACGTTTTTTATTTAATTTTTGATGAATTAAAAAGCAAAACAAATTGCATTTTCTTTTAGGTATGTAGATATAATCTTTTTCTTTTGTTAACTATTATTAGGATACGAGTTAGGTGACTCATTTTTAATAAAGGAAACATATATTTATATAGGTAAGTCATCATGTGTTTTTAGTACATTCACAAACACAACATATTATTAAGTCATGAACCACAATTTATCATTAATTACATTTAATAATTCATAATTATTATTCTTAAAATACATTCAACATTATTAATTAAATATTATTTTTTAATTTTTGTATATATTATGTGGAAATATACATAATATTTATCTAATAAAAACATTTTAATTTCATTTTATAAGTTTTTAAATGATACATTCTTGTTACAAAAGGAGATTTGTCTCACTTTACCCAAAATAAAAGAGAATACACTTTAATTTTTACTTATGAAAAAATTGTCTTGCTCTTATTTTTTATTGAATGAAAACATCATAATACTAAATTATGCAAGAATTTTAACATGCAACTAAAATTCAAAATTCAAATTCTTTTTCTGTAAACATGCTTCGTAATTTTATTATAATCTACAATTTCACTCAAAACCCTAGTCTCGGCACCATCAACTCAAATTATAATTGAACTAGAAAATTTAAATTACATTTGAAAATAATATTTGTTGTAGAACTTAAAGAATTTTTTATTGTCATTATTAATATGTTTAATCCATATTTGTTTTAAACTTTGGATATATTATTTACAGTTAATTCTACAAATTAAAATGATATATATGATATTTGATTGAGCCATTTTGAATTATAATAGAGTTTGTATTAATACACTTCATACATAAAAAGTGCAAATATAAGTTGAAAGCGTAATAAAAACAAGAACAATAACGTATATGAATTGAATGTGTACACGGAAAAACAATTAATTAAATTGGATGTTGATATAATATGTATTCGAATAATGTATTTAAATAAAGAAAACATGTATGGTTCTCAGTGATTATGTATATAGATTTAATAAATAAAATTCAAAACATGCCATAAGGATTTGAATGATTGTATCCTTTGAAAAACAGTGAATTGTTATAAAATAGAAACATGTTGTTGACTATGGATTTGAACTTAATTATGATATAAGGACATGTTTGATCATATGTTTAATACAAGATTGGATTTCACTATTGTTAAGTGTTAAGGATGCTAGTCTATACATAAAAATTATAATAAAATTTAAATTCTCATGTGGTGTTTAAATGTATGGGTTTTGGAAAACTCCTTTGAAAGTAACATTTGTTGTATAACTCATATCTTTAATCCATATTTGCTTTGGACTTTGGAAAAGACCACATATAATTGGCCATGAATTGGTAAGTACAATCCCACCAAAAGCTAATAATTGTTCTTACCATTTCTTTATTATCATTATAATATCCTAATTATTATATAAATATTAGTTATTTAATAAAAAATTGAGAGTATTAGAGAGAGATTAATCCTAGCACATAACCTCACACATATAAAGCTATATAAAGGTATGTTAATATTTTACATTTTTATAATTATTCATAATATATTACAAAATCATATAAGTTTTACACATGAGAGTTCTTCATTAAATTAGAAAAAAAATAAAATATATATATCATAAGGATATTAAAATTAGATTCTTCATCGGTCAACATTCTAAAGAATATCTCCTCATATTTCTGTGAACAATTCTTACTGGACAAATTTTGTTTTTACTCATACAACAAAAAAAACACGAAAAAGTGTGAGGTTTTTGTAAGTCTTAAATATCAATCTTAATAAAGTTAACATATATATAATACAAACAAACTCATTACTTGACTTATAAATCATAAGACTTAATCTCACTTATCAAAGATATATGGATCCATAATCCACTATGAACATAAAAGTTAGTTGGGAAGTGATTAAGCAGTTAAGTATTTTCCGTTAAGAATATTAATACAATTATAATTATTTTTCTCGAGAATATCAATAATTTATCATCCCATAAAGAGATATATTTTCACTACCTAATATTGGTGATGTTGAATATCCTATGAATATCCTAGTCTCAAGTTCTCAAGTTCTCAAGTTTGACCTTTGAATATCCTAGTCGAGAACGTTATTTTGAACATATTCACCTACTTGGTATATACTTCCTTATACCCTACCACGATCTCTGCCTTTAATCCTATAAGATACCAAACTATGACTTTCCAAACACAAAAACTCATACATTAGCATGGTCTCTATTGATTTTGGCTTAATCCCAAGTCCCACATCGGTGGGTTCATTGTTTGGGAAGGAGGTTTGAGGGTTATAAATTAAACTCTCCTCCTTCACTGTTATATATCCCAATTTGTAATATCTTCTCT
>Ga0123342_1010806_pt1 | contig 10283 bp, 5 predicted proteins | sample Turbeawhitnodule_FD_89960 | JGI IMG/M metagenome (GOLD analysis project Ga0123342, IMG submission 89960) | Root nodule microbial communities of legume samples collected from Mexico - Turtle bean Mexico white nodule | ecosystem: Host-associated > Plants > Roots > Nodule | place: Mexico: Nepantla...
ATTGCATTAAAAGATTGGTCAAAGCATTTAATGACTGGAGCGTATACAGTTAAAGCATTTAAAGCTCAGTCAAACACAAAACAGTTTTTCTGTTATGATTCCAAAACAAACAATCGGTTGTTTTCTCGAATCAATCAGTTGTTTTGGTACTTAACAGTTTCAACTATTCAAAAACAGTTTTCAATCTTTCTTAAAACACCTAAGTATAAACAATCGGTTGTTTCGACAAAACAATCAGTTGTTTCAACTTAGTTTGAAAAACATTTTACTTTCATAAAGATTGAGATGCTAATTGTTTGAGATTTAATCAAATGGTGGATTACAACATATAAACTACCCCAGAACAAAGCTTAAACCAGAGAGGCTTCAACATCCTTCAAAGGATTTGGATTCTTCAAAACATTGAACACCACTTGGTTCAACATCGTGGCCGCATGACCGGGAAAGCTCTGCCTGGTCCTTCGAAAGTTGAAGAACGTTGCTCCGCTTTCGCGCTCGCACTAGCTGGTCTTTCGGGACTTTAGAACGTTGTCGCAGTTGAGATGTTAAACGGAAGCATGTGGGTCTGGAAGTTGCAACAAATTTTGTTGTTCCTCTCCCTATATAAAGAGATCTCCATCCCCTTCAGAAAACACATCTCACACACTCACCTCTTCATCTTCTTCAAACGCACTTCGTTCACCATCTTCTTCCTCTCACCTTTTTCCACTTTCTCTCTCCTCATTTACTTTATTTTATTTTAATATTATATTGGGTTCTTACTCTTTTAATAGTAACTTGCTAGTTCTGATCCTCAGAAATTATTGGGAAGTTCCTGTTGTATCCTGGGGGACTTGCGCCAATAGACCGCGGATAAGTCCTTACGGACAGTGATTACTCACGCCTCGGGAAACCAATTTTGTTCGTCTTAAAGCCTATTTTACTACAATCGTAAGGACTTAATAGCTGAAAATACAGACAACAACAACACAATTCCGAAAACGTCAAATGTTGTTTCCGCAACGCAAATCATTTTTGCGAAACCATTTCCGGATGTCTTGAAAATTGAAGTCTTCACCAGTCAGAATTTCCGACGTTGGCAAGAATGCGTGTCCATCCTATTGGACATGTATGAAGTTGCTCTTGCACTTACAACTTCCAAACCCGACTCAACCACGATTGCGAAACAAGTTGATGATTGGAACCATGCAAATAAGGTATGTCATCACACCTTACTCAGTGTGTTATCTAACGATCTATTCGATGTCTATGCTTCTTATAAGAACGCAAAAGATATTTGGGATTCTCTTATCCTCAAATATACTTTCGAAGACATCGTCAGACAAAGGTTCGTAATTGCAAACTACTACCGCTAAGAGATGATCGAAGGCAAAGACATCAAAATCCAGATAAACGAATATCACAAGCTGATTGAAGATATCAAAACTGAAAGAACTCATGCAAGCTGATAACCCACCTCCTCCTCCACCAAACCTACCTCCTTTCCCCATTTCTTAGATCACAAATGATATTTTTCAAATGAATGACAAATGAAAAAATATTACGCCAATTATGAGAATAAACCCCTTGTGCAACCAAAGGTCATGAATTTTTCATTCTTTGTTATGGTTGGTTTTACATTTTCTTAGGTCTATCTTTTTAGTCATTGGATAAATTCGTGTCATGGAAAGGTCTTCTACACAAATTTGAAACTCCTCGACACTAACGATTAGTCATATAGGTATTGAAGAAGAAGATATGGATCACTTTAGATTATTGGATTACTGTTGCAAACATGATGTTTAACCTAAGTGTCATCCCTGATGACCTAAACTACGACAAGGATCATGTTTTGGATGAAATGTTACTGCAACAACTTCGCGGTCGTCCAAGAAAGAATGTATGAAGTTTAACTGTTAAGGATAGATTATTACATTACGTATATGTCCATATTCTCATTCCACACAATAGAAACTATGCATAACTACTACATGATGATGTCTTTGTGATGTGGGTCATGAAACATAACATTGTCATTAATTGGTCATACCATATTATTTGCCATGTGTGAAATTGTAAGTCAAATGGCATGCCTCTACCTTATGCTCTTATGATAACTCATATACTCTTGCATGTAGGCTTCAATTTGAAGTTGGAGGCTAACTCAAAATTACTTTGACCATATTTTCTCAATGAAAAATCTTTGAAAAATTGAATCATCATAAATAGTTTATGGAAGCATGGTCCATAACAACAACCACAAGAAGAAAACCTGAAAAGTGAAAATGAATATGGAGAGATAGGGATTGCAACAAGGTATGTAAGGACTCTAATTATGTTTGAATACTCTTTTCCACATTTCTCATGATGTTGACCATGTCAATGATATGATTAATGTTGATGAAAGTATGAACTATAAACTTCCGGATAGGTTGAAATAGTCTTCTGTTTCATTTAATTTTTTATTTTTATTTCTATAATTATAGTCAAATTTACCTATTTTATTAAATTATGAAATTTAATGCACGAATAGTATAATCATTCACAATTTTTTTCATTAACAAACTTTTTTTATAATGTTTTTTTACTTCATGATCATCAAAATAATTGTGATGTTTTTTTTCTTGAAATAAAAAGTTGAAACACAAATATATATATATATATATATATAAATAAAAATAAATTGACTCTAACAATTAGATAAGGATATTTTTGTAAATCAATTATTTCTTATTTATTTTTTATTTTGTCTATATTTATTCTTGTAAAATATTTATAAAAAACCAAAATATTGTCATAAAAATTTATAGGAATATCAATCAATTAAATTTATCATCTCATAAACCTTTATAACAAAAAAATATATTTACCAGTATGATCTTCAGAGTAACAAAATAATAAAAAAGAGTATGTGCTTAAATGGTTGGACTGTGTAACAAATAATTATTTGTCCAATACTAACAAATAATTAAACTCTAGGTTGGGAAAAACGGAGAATATTATTTAGAATGCATAATCTTGAATTCTTGTGACTGGGTTTCATCATAATTCCTAGTTTGACGAAAAACACAAAACCGCTTAGCCAAAAACAGCGTATAAAAGTGTTTTGATGTCGGTCGGTCACCTTGTTTCCAGAGAACGGAGATGAAAACTTGTTCTGTTTTAAGCTCTCCGTTTTCCCTATTTCTTCTCCTTTTTCTCTTCTTCTCCTTCCTCACCTTCTCCACCTCACAATCCCAACTCTCCCTTCGCCCTTCTCCACCCTCAGTTAAACCGGCCACCGCTCTCGTCGCCGCCCTTGATGGCACCGTGTATTTGGTGGACAGTGATTCTGGAAGGGTCTTTTGGTCTTTTTCAACTGGATCTCCAATCTACTATTCCTATCATGCTCCCATCAACAACCCTAACCACAACTTCACCGCCTTCGTTGAATGTGGAGATGATTGGGAATTAATCGTCCACGACCCCCACTTGGGTCAAACGGTATTGTCTTTTAACATATCAAATATTTCATTGCTTTTTTCTGCACTTCCTGTTCCTCTCATATGACTGAGAAGGTTAGGTTTGTGGTGACTTATATTTTGTTTAGTGTAATTGCAAATTTGTGATTGTCTACTTGGATGGTTCTCTGGATTCAAATAGAAATTATATTTAGGACCTTTTTCATGCTTGCAGAGACTATCGAAATCGATTGAAGAGTATGTTGCTTCTACCCCTATCAAGACAAAGGATGGAGCATCGGTATTTGGTCACAAGAGAACCACTATGTATGTAGTTAATGCTAAAACTGGAGGGCTTTTTCGAAGTTACTCTGAACATGATCATGCTTCTAATGTGGTGTCGAGTTTTGATGACCGGCTGCATGTTTCAAGTACGAAGGATAATGAGCTTGTTGATCCTGCCCAGCTGAAGCCACCTGAGTTCTTGCTTGAGATAACTAGGACGGATTATACTTTGCAATCCGTTGTTCCTGGTTCTGGGGTAGTTTTGTGGACTATGAAAGTGGCTGAATTTAAGGCTGCATTGGTTTGCCCACATACTTCTGGAAGGATTTCATTAGATGCAGAGGGTGGGTATGATTTGGACGGTGGCTTAGATTTTGCTATGCCCTATGCATGTTGGGACATGAAACTGAATGAAGTATATCGCCAACGTAAGAAATTTTTGATAGAATCTGCTGAGAGATTGTCTGAGGTTTATGAGGAGGTTGATATGCTTCCATTTCGTACTTCAGAGCTCATGCTTCCATCAAAACCTGCTACTGATCAATTTGTCCTAGGCCAGGATGGATATACGATCCTATCTTTGCCTATGCCAAATTCTTTGCCTTCTTTGCAACAAAAAAATGGCTTCTTTGAGAGCAATGATAATGTACCTATGCTCCCTCGGTCTCGTATGGAGATCACTACAGAAGAAGTTGATCCAGGCAGGGTGAATAAATGGTCAAAAACAGTACCTCTTGTATTATTTACCATCTTTCTTGGTTCTTTCATTATATACCAGTCTCTTTTCTTTACAAATAAAGACCAGAATAGGGAGATAAATACCAAAAGTTCACCTCCTAAGAAGAAGAAAGCCCGCAAGTCAATAAAGAACAACATCATTGCTGTCACACAGAATAAGCAATCGTTATTGGTCCAGGAGGAGGACACATTCACACTTAATGAAACAAACTCCAGTACACAGGTGCAAGTTGATGGACGCAGGATCGGTAAACTATTTGTATCTAATAAAGAAATTGCTAAGGGAAGCAATGGTACTGTTGTCCTTGAGGGGACATACGAAGGTCGGACAGTTGCTGTCAAACGTCTTGTGCAAAGTCATCACGATGTAGCCCATAAAGAAATCCAAAATCTTATTGCATCTGACAGACATCCAAACATTGTTCGATGGTATGGGGTGGAATGCGATCATGATTTTGTTTACCTTGCTCTGGAACGCTGTACATGCAACTTGGACCATTTGATTCATTTGTACTCTGATATATCAGATAATCCAGCAGTTAGAACTTCTCAAATGCAGACAGAGAAGATTGTTATGCACAATCTTTGGAAAACAAATGGTTTTCCATCACCTCTGCTACTTAAACTGATGAGGTGAGTGAAAATATTGAACACTTGTTGATTGTTATGGATGTGATCTACAAGGTGACAATGATTACATTTTCCTAGGTTAGAGAAATATTATATTTCTCTTGGCTAATGTGTAAAAACGGTGAGTGAGAGTTGCTAGGGAGATATCTTTGTGCATGGATGAGTGTCATAGTAGCTAACTAGTTTAGCAACTTCTGCAATTGACATGCACTTAATGTTTTGCTATTATAAATAGAACTACGAAAACCGTTTTTCAATAGAATATACAAGCTAAAGTTTTGATATGGTAGCTTAGTTCTCAGCTAGAGAAATCTACCTTGTTAAGGTGACGTGTAGGAGCATTTCTACAACTAGGGAAAAAATGGAAGGATCTATTGTCAATGGGGATCTAAAGATGGTAGTTTTCATAAAGAGAGTATGAGCTAATTGACTAGAATAATACGGGCATTACCTTGTCATAAGAGAATCCAAATAGGATAAGAAAGACATGAGTACTACATATGAAGGCAAAAAGATAAGATAGCAAAGATTGGTTGAAATGGTAGACGTGACAAAAAGAGATAAGAATATGCAGGGAGGGTCCTTTTTAATTTTCATTTAGGACTCTCACAGTTGATTCAGTCAATGAAGGTTGATAGTTGTTTGTTATTATATGACTTAGTGATAACTCAACCATGGACATTTATTTTGATTTGTCTTGTTTATTTTCTGTGGACATCATCTTGACTTTCACGTTATTGCAACACAGGGATGTAGTTTCTGGGCTTGTTCATTTGCATGAATTAGGAATAATCCATCGGGACTTGAAACCTCAAAATGTTTTGATAATAAAAGAAAGATCATTAGTTGCAAAGCTTTCTGACATGGGAATTAGCAAACGCCTTCTCGAAGATATGTCTTCTCTAGGTGAAAGTGTTACGGGTGAGTAGAATAATTTATTTGTGTTTTTAAAGCATTGACTCTATGAATGACTAATGGTGTCTAGAATGAGATGGCTCTATCATTGTATGATTTTAGTTACGTACAAGTCCCTTTCACAAGTTAGTTTTGCTTAATTTTGGGACAAGCTTTACAGGAATTTCTCCAGTTTTCATATTTTTTATTGAACTCAAAATATGTTAATCCGAACACACATTTAGTCTCATGCTGCATTAATTTACCAGTCTTAGTCAATTATTTGTTCTTATTCTTAATCTTACATTAAGGTTTAATGTTAATTGCATGTAGGCTGTGGCAGTTCAGGCTGGCAAGCACCGGAGCAACTTGTTCAAGGGCGTCAAACACGAGCTGTGGATTTATTTAGTTTAGGTTGTGTCCTCTTTTTCTGCATGACTGCAGGAAGACATCCATTTGGAGAGCGGCTTGAGCGTGATGTCAATATTGTTAAAAATCAAAAAGATCTTTTCTTAGTGGAGTTTATTCCTGAAGCCGAGGATCTTATTTCTTGTTTGTTAAACCCTAATCCTGATCTTAGGTATATCATTCTCATCCAAAATCAGTTTTAGGAGAATAGAGTTATACCTTTCATATTTATTAATAATTTGCATCTCTTTCTGAATTACTTGATTGTTGTGCAATATAAATTCTAATACATTATCACCTCTCGGAAAATTCAGCTTTCGATTTTGCTAGTTGTTTCCATGTATGAAATGTCAATATAAATAATAAAACAGGAACTTTATTCTATTTTGATAAATCTGTAGAAATCTTTATAAATAGGCTGATATTGATCAGACTGCCTTTAAGTTGAGCCTAAGATTGGTGAAAATGGATTGAATGAAAATGATCTGATTTATCATGTTATTCATCTCAAATATGATGCATAAAACGGTCATTCAGTTTGCTATGGACATAATGTAATATTTGTTACTGGTACTATTACTTTGATATCTAGTGAATGCTACTGAAAAATCTGTATTTAATGGCATTGCCAGTGGCAGTGCACCTTCAACTGGCTTTTTAATTCCAATTGCAGTTTGGAAATTGGCAGATATTTCTAGATGTATGGATGCTCATTTTGGTGCGTTGGCCATTAATGAAGTCCAAAACAAGAAGCTTGTTGGAAAATATCTCTTATTTAGGAAAATTAAATCTCTTTAGTGAAAATATAATTTATTTAGGATCTATATACTATTCTGATTTGTAATCTGGCTATATAATTATGTTTCTTTGTTTCCTTATTTACTGTATAGCTATATAAGTGAAAATTGCGAGGAAAGGTGATTGGCATTCACATGCATGGTTGCAGCAAAAATATTATCCCTGGGAGGTTATCAAAGAGGATGATTATATTGCATACATTTGCTAAATTTACGTGAGATTTGATTGCATAAATTATGATAAGATTAAGAGGGTTTGTCTGATGGCTTTCAATGATTAGAGAACTGGACTTTTGTATTCAATTCATTAAAGAAATTAAGTCATTTGTTATCAGGCCAATGGCGATTGAAGTATTGCAACATCCTCTCTTTTGGAGCTCTGAGATGAGACTTTCATTTTTTCGCGATGTTAGTGATAGGGTGGAACTTGAAGATAGAGAATACGGTTCTGATCTTTTGAAGGCATTAGAAAGCACTGCTCCACTGGCTTTAGGTGCAAAATGGGATGAGAAGCTAGATCCTGATTTCGTTACTAACATTGGTCGTTACCGGAGATATAAATTTGACAGTGTTCGGGACTTGTTGAGGGTCATGAGAAATAAGCTAAATCATTACAGGGAACTGCCTCATGAAATCCAGGTATTTTTTCTTGAACTAACATTTTCTCAATTTTTTTTTTCTCCGGCTGAATTCCATGAAACTATTTGTTCACTTATAAGTCTCATCCAGAATTTTATTAAATAGTCCAATGCTGCTTTTAACAAATGCATCAATTAGCATAAGTGAACAAATGTAATTCTTGTATCAAATCAGCTCTAAATGTTGGGGTCAACTTCATTTTCAAAGTACATCCCTGATACCAGTTATGTCACGGTGATTCTGAATATTTTATGACTATTCTAGTGACTGTTCGCTTTAATAACAATTTTTTTTTCTAATAAACTCTTGTAAGTAACTCTTCTCCCAATATCAAAACAATGTCTTACAAAATTTATTTTAAGCTAAAGCCATATCTGAATGTTGATGTTTTATCATAATGGCAATTGTCGCTTAAATAGCATATTCACTAGATAAAATATACCGGCAAAGCATATTTATTAGAGGAAATGTAACAGTAAAGCAATTCTGTACATTATGAATATCTTGAGCATTTTATCTTAAGCCTAGTACATCAACCCTTACTGCACGACATGACAGTGATAATTCTGATAATTGGTTGTCACGACAGTATTGTAACTTTGTGGTTACTGATGTTGTTATCTTGTGTGATGATTGGGAAATGCAACAGTGTGGGTTATTCTTAGACATCCTAGCCTTTGTTGATTGCAATTGCATTTTTTGTTTGATTGTGCTTGAGTTGAAGTTTTAAATTTTCGCAATGAATTTCATTGAAATTGAATCTCCATTAATGTAATGATACAATCCTCCAGATCTTTGACTTATATGAGGTTTATTCCTTATTCCTATACTCGATAAAAGACAAATTCTACTCACTTGTTAAGGTTTAATGAAATTATACTCATTATGAGGCAAATTATACTTGACATTCCTTTTTTTTTTTACCACTCCTCCTGAACCTCCCTCAATTCATATAACATATATAATGTACCCTTTCTGGTAAAAAAAACGTTCCAAATACAAGTTACAACTCACAAATGATGAAGGATAGGGCTGAAACAGAGTTTGTTTAGGAGGAGGGGTTTTTTATGAGATATTTCTACTCATTTCCAGCATAACGTCTTTTTTCTTTTCCCTTTTTTATGGTTCTTTTGATATGACTTATCGATTTCTTTATGAATTGAGGGAGGTCAGCGTAAAATTAAAAATGAAAGGTTCTTGAGTGTAATATTGTTAAACTTGAGGGAATGTGAATGTAATGTGCTGTAAATACATATAACGAATGCTGTGCCTTCTAATTTATTTCTTCTTACTTATTAGGAACTGATAGGTCCTCTTCCAGAAGGATTCAATGACTACTTTGCAAGTCGATTCCCAAGGCTCTTGATTGAAGTGTACAAAGTTATATACAGAAATTGCAAGAACGATGAATGTTTTCAAAGATATTTTAGATACATTAACTAGTACCATCGCTTTGTTCTGATGACTTGGAATTTATCAGTCGGAAAAGACAGGATGGTCTGGAGCGAAATGTGTTCGGATTTACAGAACGGAGCAATAGATTTGTAGTGTAATGCAATGTACATATGTGGTCACTCTTCACAGATTAACTAACCCAAAGTTACAGTGGAATGCCATCTGTATTTTCCCTAGTGCTCATAGAATTCAGCTAAATGTACATTAATGTATTCTTCAACGGTTACTTCTTTACTTTAACTCTAAGCCATACAGAATTCAGAATTGTAAGAACTTATCTATCAGAATTTCACACGTTGAAGTTCTAGTCTTGGAGGCCTATACAAACAGGAATTGGAAGCAGGCAGTTAGTTTGCCCCTTAGTTCATGTAAAATAGATTATTGTTATCCTTATTAAGACATCTCAAACATCCCCTGAATGTAAATTTTAACTAATTTCGTTCTACATTGAGTATTCTACGAAAATCTAAAAGGAGCGGAGGTTAAATTATCTATAGGTTGAAAATCTTGTATGATGTCTAGTTCCAAACTGACATTATATATAGGTTAACTTATTTTTTTGTCTCGGAAAATTTTTCATTCGTTATCTGTGGTTGTGGTGCACAGTGAAGTGCATACAGCAGCTAATTCGATTCTTTTCACCTATAAAAAAACTAAAGTAAACAATTCCACGTAATTAAATAGACCAAGACATTAATTAAAAGCAGTTAGTCAGATATAGAGTGATGTTATGTTTTAATCCATTGGTCACATAAGACATAAATGACACTTTTATTGTGACTAGTCAGCAAGAGGATTGAAAATGATTAATGTATATTTAGTATAAACTGAAAACCCTTTTTTCTGCATATATGAAGAATTAAAAACCAAGTTAAAAGAAGTGTTACATATAGCTAGCCAAAGTTTTAATTTATCCTACATATATGAAGAATTAAAAACCAAGTTAAAAGAAGTGTTACATATAGCCAGCCAAAGTTTTAATTTATCCTACATATATGAAGAATTAAAAACCAAGTTA